>OFHA01000331.1_pt1 | contig 42232 bp, 35 predicted proteins | sample 1521891 | NCBI WGS metagenome assembly OFHA01 (sample SAMEA3504089, study PRJEB24116) | mouse gut metagenome | biome: mouse gut; feature: mouse-associated habitat; material: faeces | place: Denmark | collected 2011
TACTTCTCCTACCATTTCAGGGTCTAATGCTGATGTGGGTTCATCAAAAAGCATAACTTCTGGTTGCATACACAATGCACGAACAATGGCAATTCTTTGTTTTTGTCCACCTGAAAGCTGTGAAGGATAAGCATTTGCTCTATCATCTAATCCTACTCTTTTTAAAAGTTCCATAGCTAATTTTGTTGCTTCTTGTTCGCTTTTGTTTTGCAATTTCATAGGTGCAATAATCATATTTTTTAATATTGTCATATGAGGAAATAAATTAAAATGCTGAAATACCATACCCATTTTTTGTCTGTGTATATTGATATCTGTTTTTTTATCTGTAATATTTACTCCTTCAAAAAAGATATCTCCATTTGTTGGTACTTCTAAAAGATTTAAACAACGGAGAAATGTTGATTTTCCAGATCCAGAAGGTCCAATGACAACAACCACTTCTCCCTTTTTAATTTCTGCGTTAATATCAGAAAGCGCTTTCATTTCTCCAAATTCTTTATCCAAATGCCGTACGCTGATTAAACTTTCAGTGGTCACTGTTTCTCAACTTCCTTTCCAATCTATTTACACCTGCGGTCATAATCATAACAATTACTAAATAAATCGCTGCTACTGTTAACAGTGGAAAATATGGGTCATAAGTACGACTTCTAATGATATCTCCGCCTTTTGTCAAGTCTTGTATAGCAATATAACCACATATTGCCGTTTCTTTTAACAATACAATCATTTCATTTCCTAATGCTGGCAAAACATTTTTGAGTGCTTGAGGCAATATAATATATATCATTGTTTGTATATATGTAAATCCTAAACTTCTGCCTGCCTCCATTTGCCCCTTATCAATAGATAATATACCAGAACGCACAATCTCAGCAACATAAGCACCCGAGTTAATACCAAATGCAAGTATCGCAACAAGTATTTTATTATTTATACTTGCAAATACAATAAAGAATAATATCAAAAGCTGTACCATTGTTGGTGTACCACGAATCAGTATTAAATAAATATCACATATTACATTTGGCAATTTTAACTTTCCTGTCATACTATGCGTTGATTTTATAATGGCTATTAAAAATCCTACTGCAACACCCAACAATACTGCAAAAAATGTAATTTTTAATGTTGTAAAAAAACCATTTACTATAAATAAATATCTATCTTCCGCAATAAAATTTCTTACAAAACCATTATGAAGCATTTCCAACATATCCATACCCCCTTCTTATACATCATATTTTTATAAAATTACCCACCAGAGCATACTAAGGTGGGTAAATCACTTTAAATTATTGAAATAAAAATCATTTCATTATTCAGCTGTAATATATTTATCAACGATTTCTTGTAATTTTCCGCTTTCTTTTAATTCAGCTAATGCTGCATTGATTTGTTCTACTAATTCTGTATTACCTTTTTTTACTGCAATAGCGTATTCTTCTTCTGTAAATGGCTCGTCCAATACTTTTACATCAGCATTATCTGCTGCTAATGCTTTTGCAACTTGGTCATCAATAATAACTGCATCAATTTTACCTTGTGCGAGAGCTTGTACTGCCTCAAAACCTTTGTTATATCTTTCTACTGTATCTGTTACATCAGAAGCATAAAGGTCGCCTGTTGTGCCAAGCTGTACGCCGATTGCTTTTCCTTCTACATCAGCCGCGCCTGTAATTTCTGTATTATCTGCTTTTATAATAATTACTTGAGATGCTTTTACATAAGTATCTGTAAAATCAACAGATGCTTTTCTATCTTCTGTTACTGTCATACCAGCAACACCAATATCTGCTTTACCAGATAATATTGCAGGAATAATGGAATCAAAAGCCATATCTTCTACTTTTAATTCTTTTCCCATACTCTCTGCTACTGCTCTTGCAATTTCTACGTCAATACCTACAATATCCTGTCCTTCATAAAATTCATATGGTGGAAATTCTGCATTTGTTGCCATAACAAATACATCACCTGTTGTTTCTCCTTCTGTGCCTTCTCCTTGTGTTACCTCAGTATTTTGTTCTTCAACGTTATTTGCTTCTGGTGATGAACCACATCCAGCCATTGCAAAAAGCATTGTTGTAGTCATTGCAAATGCAAATACTGCTTTTAAATATTTTTTCATGATAATACTTCCTCCCTAAAAATCTAATTTACTTTATTTATCACAATTAGCATTATACTTCTTGTATGAATATAATGCAAGTATTTTTTAATAAAAAATCAAATATATTTTTAATATGATGTAATAAAATTGCAATTACTATATCATCATTTACATGATATAATAATGTTTTAAATATTGTATTTTAGGGAAAAAAGCAATATCCATAATCTATATTCTAGTAATATAGATTATGGATATTTCAATATAATACACTTTTTTTACATTATTTTAAACATTTGTATACCATTCTTTTTATGCATTTATGCATTATTTTATGTATAATTTATATTACTGAAATAATATCACAATCACTAATTTGCATTACGGTTAATGAATTCTGGTTTTACTTTTGAATACATAATCTTTTGCTCACTATATAAACTATAATATCCAGAAAGCATATAACTAATTGCACAAACAAGCGTATAATAAGCAACTTGTTCTCCTCCAAATAATTCTACTGAAAGTACAATAGCAGATAAAGGACAATTTGTAACACCACAAAATAATGCGCCCATACCTAATGCTGCACCAAATGATGGACTGAATCCCATAAAACTACTAATACTTGCGCCAAATGTTGCTCCCACAAAAAAAGATGGTACAATTTCTCCGCCCTTAAAACCAGCACCTAATGTGATTGCTGTAAATAATATTTTCCATAAAAATGCAAAAGGCTCTACACCACCATAAAATGCCCATTGTATTACGTCCACACCTGCACCATTATAATCTCTTGTACCTGATATATATGTTAATGCAATCACAATACAGCCTCCCACAAATACCCTTTTATATGGATTGGGGAAATATATTTTATATAATGCAGATACTTTTTTCATTGTTGTGCAAAAAAGTATACTAAGTAATGCGCCAATAATGCCAAAAAACATAACACTGATACAAGCTGAGAATGATATACCTTGTGGCGCACCTGTCAACAAAAATGATGTGGGTTTGATGCCACAATATGCAGATAATCCTGCACCAATTAAAGCGGAAATTGTGCAAGGTACAATGGCAGAATAATGCATAATACCTACTGTAATAACTTCCATAGAAAATACAACTGATGCTATGGGTGTGCCAAAAAGTGCAGCAAAAGCAGCACTCATACCACACATTGTAATAATTCTCTCATCTTTTTCGTCTAATTCTAACACTCTACCTAATTTTCCAGCAATACTACCCCCAAGTTGTAACGCTGCACCTTCTCTACCAGAAGACCCTCCAAAAAAATGGGTAATAATTGTGCTGACAAATATCAGTGGCGCCATTTTTAATGTTATTTTTTCATTTGTTCTGACAGATACCAATATAAAATTTGTACCTCTATCTTTATCCATACCCTCTAAATGATAAAAATATACAATCGCTAAACCGCCAAAAGGTAACAACCATAAAAGTATTGGATAAGTCATGCGATATTCTGTGGCAATTTCAATACCAAAATGAAAAATAATTCCTATTAGTCCTACAATTACTCCTACAATACTTCCAAAAAATATCCATTCGCCAAAAATACAAAATTGTTCATATGCTTTTTTCCACATAGTATCCCCCTCAAAACCATAACTACAATTTTATAAAATTTACAAAACATTAGTAAATACTCCGTTGCCCCAATTCACGGAGTATATTTACTAATGCACAGAATATACAAAATAATACTCAAATATATTGATTATTCTTGCTGTTCCTCTGATTCTTCTGTATTATGTTCTATCCATATAGGCATCATAACGATTGCTTTAAATAAATCTCCATCAATATTGATTTCAAATTTGCCATCTTGTATTTCAGAAAGACTTTTCGCAATAGACAAGCCTAATCCAGAGCCTTCTGTAGTACGAGAAACATCTCCCCTCACAAAACGGTCCATTAACTGGTCTGGTGTAATATCTATAGAAGCAGCAGAGATATTTTTGATAATCATGACACCCATATCATTCATATGAAAAATATCTACATAAACACGAGAATTTGACATAGAATACTTTATAACATTTGTAATTAAATTTTCTAATATCCTCCACATATGCCTACCGTCTGCATATATAATGGTTTCTTGTTCACAATTGATTTTTATAGTTAATCCTGCTTTTTCAATTTTCTCTTCTAATTCTCCTATTGCCTGCATGAAAAGCAGTTTCAAATCTACTTTTCCTTTTGTAACTGTTAAATTTCCACTAGATGCCTTACTTGCCTCAATTAAATCTTCAATTAACTGTTTTAAACGATAAGACTTTTCATGTAATACTTCAACAAATTCTTTTGCTTTTTCATTATCCAATGTTTCCTTTTTTAATAAATCTACATAGGTAATAATAGAAGTTAAAGGCGTTTTTAAATCATGAGATACATTTGTAATCAATTCCGCTTTCATTCTTTCGCCTTTCACTGCTTCTTCTACTGCTTCTCTCAATCCACATTGTATGTTTGCAACATCTTCTGCAAAATTTTTAAAAGAAGGAGAAATCTTTTTTAAATCTAATTCATATGCAAAATTGCCCTTTGATGTTTCTTTTACAGAAATCATAACTTTTGTAAGAGAGCCTAATGCCCTTGCACAAAATGCTGCTGCAATACCATTAAACAAAAGCATACAAAATAGTAAAAATAATGCAATACCTCCTGTACCATATAATATAGCATTTAATAAAAACATTGTCATAATACAATTTGCCATACCATAACCCATAAGCAAAAATACAATCCAGCCACAAAATGTTTTTCCGCTAAATAAATAACTGATTTTGCGTAATATTGCAGCTACCATAGTATTACTGAAAAAACGTTTGCCTTTTATTTGTCTGGAAAGACTTGTTGTAAAACTTAGCCATACTGTACTATATAATATAAGCAATGCACCTAATAATGTTGAAAAAATGTATGTCCATAAATAGTATGTACTGTTGTATAATATCACATTGCAAAGTAATAGCGTTATAAAACATGCAACTAAATTAAATATTGTAAACAGTATAATGTGAATATCATTATATATTCTATCTATTACTAAATATTCTATATCGCCACCTCTTTGACTTTGTCCTGCTACACGAATTAAATACAATAGTGATATAATAATTGCAATACACGCTGTAATCGCAACCCCCGTTAATATAGGATAACTTCTTTTTATCATATAAAATTCTTCTTGTTCTCTGTAAAAAGCATCTCCTGGTAAAAGAGGCTCTCTTATTGCCGCATAAAGTTTGCAACCGCTTTTTTCAAATACCTCATCATGATATTCTGTATAATATCCTAAATTATCAATAGAAAAACCGCCTTCTAATATAATACTTCTTGTCATATTAGAAATACCTTCTTTTGAAATATTTCCTGATATCTTATTACCATTTTCATTTTCTAAATAATAAAAGAAATTTTCATAATCATTTAATTCCCTTTTCATATTTCTATAAACTTCTAATTGATTTTGTATATACATATTTCTATATTGATATAAACGGGTTTCTACTAATGTTTTATATTCTTCAAAATTACTTTGCAGATTTTCAGGTATTTTATTTTTAATAATTAAGCCATCATATGTATCATTTACTTCTGTACTTTGTGTAATCACACCATCTATTACACTATAATAATTTTTGAAACTCGTAAGTAAATCTTCTTTGGAAAGATGTTCTCCTGCTTCAATACTTTTTTCATCTTTAAAATATACTGATACATTGATTACATCACTTAATAATTTATCAAAACGTGTTCTAAAATTTTGTGTTTCATAATAACTATTTGTCGCAACTGCTTGATATTTCCAATTTTGACTAATATTCAAAAAAATCATACTAGATAGATACAATGTTAATACACCTATAAAGTATATCATCGCTGCAAAAATCTTTGTCCTAGTCAAATATTGACTAGTTTTTTTCGATTTTGTAGCCAATTCCCCACACCACCTTTAAATATCTTGGCTCTTTCGGATTGATTTCTATTTTTTCTCTAATTCTTCTAATATGTACAGAAACCGTATTTTCTGGTGCAAATGAAAGTTCATTCCAAACATTTTCATAAATTTGGTCAATAGAAAATACTTTTCCTGCATTTTCCATTAAAAGCTGTAATATACCATATTCTGTTGCTGTTAATTTTACTTTTTCACCTTCCACTCTTACCTCTTTGGCATCTTTGTCTAGTTCTAATCCCCCTATTTTAATAATATTGCTTTTTTCTGCAATACTGCCTAGTGTGGTATATCTTCTCATTTGACTTTTTACTCTTGCTAATAATTCCAAAGGATTAAAAGGCTTTGTAATATAATCGTCTGCACCAAAATTTAATCCTAATATTTTATCAGTGTCCTCTGATTTTGCAGATAATATAATAATGGGTATATTTAATCTTTCTCTAATTTTAATTGTAGTGTTTAAACCATCCATTTTTGGCATCATAATATCCAAAAGTATTAAATGAATTTCATTTTGCTCTAAAGCATGTAATGCCTCCTCTCCATTGTATGCCTTTATAATATTATAATTTTCTTGTTTTAAATAAATTTCAATCGCATCTACAATAGATTTTTCATCATCGCACACCAATATATTAAATTTTTCCATTTCCATAATGCCCCTCCTTATACTGCATTTTCTTTTTTCACTTCCTTATGATAGTATTTTAAGCACCCTATCATAATGATAACAATATAAATTTACAAATTATAAAATACTTCTCTTAAAAAATTCTTACACTTTTAGCATTTATTTCTTTGTAATAGTACAGGTATGATAACACCGCCTAATACTAATATCATACCTGTTATTTTTTGCCATGAAATCTCCTCTTGAAATATCAGTATTCCTATCATTGCTGCTACAACTGGCTCTATTGTAGCAATTACAGAGGCTTGACTTGCTTGCATACTACTCAATCCTTTTGTATAACAAATGTATGGTATTAGTGCCGTTATAACAGAAAACAGTATCATATCAAATAAAACATTTTTTTCTATTATTTTTTGTAATAATTGTACAGGATTTACTAAAAAACAAGTAAATACTGCGGCAAATACAAATGTATAAAATGTAATTGTAAGAGAATGATAATTTTTTTTGATAGCAAACATACTAAATATACTATATAAAGCATAACCAATACCAGAACAAATACCAAATAATATACCTTTTGCTGTGTATATGGTTTTTTCTGCACCTAATACACCTGTTACAAATACACAACCTAAAAATGTTATTGCTACCACAATACATTTTATTTTTGTCAGTTTTTCTCCAAAAAGAAATAACGAACTTATCATAACAATAGCAGGTGCAGTATATAATAATACTGCCGCAACACCTAAACTTGTTTCAAGTATTGCTTTCATATAACACCAGTTAAAAAATGCATAACTGCAAATACCTGTACCAATAAAATAACGAATGTCTGTGATATTGTGTAAACAAAGCAATTTTTTATCTTTTAAAAACAGTATTGGTATTAATAATATAGTATCTATTGTCATTTTTGTGAAAAGCATTTCCATTTCACTAAATCCAAGTATTGTAATATTCTTTGTAAATAATCCCAAAGAACCCCAGCAAATACCTGCAAATAATACCAATGTCCATGCCATATTTTTCATTTCTTCCTCTTCCTTTCATTACTCTATCAATATTGCTTTCCCTAATGCAAAAGAATATAAATAAACTTCTTTTACTGTTTTTGCTGTTGCTCTTTCTAATGCCATTTTATAAAATTTCATTTGCATTTCATATTGTTTTTTTAATGTATCTACTGTTTTTTTTCCCCATAATCTATCATTTTTATAGTCTACAAGTACAATATCGCCATCTTCTTCAAAAAAACAATCTATAATACCATTTATCATAACACTATCTTGCACAAATTGATATTCTTTTTCAGGAAAAATTTCTTTTGCTTTTACAAGCATAGCAAAACATTTCTCTTTTTCTACTGTTTCCGCATTCCTTATCCTTTGTGCTAAATCAGAATTAAAAAAATTTATGATTTCAGAAACATTTAATGCTTTTATCTCTTTTTCAGATAATACTTTTCGTTCTTTTAATAAAACCATTTCATATTCTATATCTTGTTTAGTATATTGTTTTCTTAAATCACAACATTCCATAAATGTATGCAGAGCAGTACCAATTTCTGATGCTGTTAATTTTCTTTCATCTCTTTCAAATTTAGGTATTTTCATTTCAATATCCCATTGCTGTTCCCCTTCTAATAATGTTGTTTGCTGTTGCCATTTTCTTTTTATTTCAGAAATAGAAATTTTTGTTTGCAATTTTGTGGCATATTCATAGGGATATTTCCAATTTAATGTGTCAAAAATTTGTTTCTTTTTCCCACTATAATCTTTTTCATTGTCCCAAGTATCAAAATAATCCATGATTTCTTTTTGTTGTTCTGTCATATCATATTCTGTTTGCTGTTGTTCTGACGCTAATAATAGAATATTCCATTCAGAACTATCTTGCAATACTATTTGATTATCAGAATAAAATCCATGCTTTTTTAAAAAACTTTTTCCTGTTTTATGACGTAATATTGCAGGCATTACCCAATCTAAATAATTTCTAGCTTGTGCCATTTTATAATATGGTAATGTTTGTTTTTGTATATCTGCATAATCACACCACTTTTCAAATTTTGAATGAATATCTTTTTGTTTGATTGTTCCAGTTAATATTAGTTTTTCTTTTGCCCTTGTCATAGCAACATAAAGTACACGCATTTCTTCTGAAATCATATTTTGTTTGATTTTCTGTTTTACTGCCTCTTTTGACCATGTTGTATATTTTGCTCTTTCTTCTAAATCCATATAATTCAGTCCAATGCCCATATCATAATCTAATAAAATATCTTTGTTTAAATCTTTCATATTAAAATTTTTCGCCATATCTGACACAAATACAACTGGAAACTCTAATCCTTTGCTTTTATGTATTGTCATAATACGTACCATATTCTCGCCTTCACTAAGCAATTTCGCAGAGCCTGTATTTTCTTCAGCTTTTTTGATATTTTCAATATATCTTATAAAATGAAATAATCCTTTTAAACTTGTTTTTTCATAGTCCTCAGCTTTTTCTATCAAAAATCGTAAATTTGCTTGTCTTAATTTTCCTCCTGCTGTGACACCCACATAATCAAAATACCCTGTTTCACTATAAAGATACCAAAGCAATTGACTAATAGAATAATCTTTTGCTTTACTTCTCCATAACACAATATCATGGAATACATTTTTTAATCTTTCTGCAATTTGTATCTGCTGTTCTGTTAATTCATTTTCTTCATACTTTTTAATATAGTCTTTTATACAATTATAATAATTTTCTTCCTCATTTACCAGACGAACTTCCATCAATTCTTCTGCACTAAAATGATATATTGGAGAATGTAACAATGATAATAAAGCAATATCTTGTATAGGATTATCTAATACTTGTAATAGATTTAATACTGTCATAACTTCTAATGTTTCAAAATATCCTAATGAAGTTTCTGCATAAAAGGGAATATCTTCTTTTATAAAAATATTATCAAATATACCATTCCATCTTTTAATACTTCTTAATAGTATTGCAATATCTCCAAAAGCAATCGGACGATACTGCCCTGTTTTTTTATCCAAAATATGATAATTTTCTTCAAACATTTTTTTAATGCGTTTTGCAATCATATGTGCTTCTTTTTCTGCTTGATTCCATTCTTCTAAAACATTTTCCTGTTCTTGTTCTGTATTATCAGTCAATTGTTCTTGTGGCTTTTCATCTATTACATTCAATAACAGTATTTCATTTTCTCCTCCACAATTTCCATCAAATAAAGGAAATTCTGCACCAGCATACAATGCTGCATGATTATCATATATCAATCCTCCTACTTGCTTTGACATAACTTGCTTAAATATAAAATTGATGCCATCTAATATATTTTTGCGACTTCTAAAGTTTTGAGAAAGCAATATCTTTTGTTCTTTTCCTTGTTCTAATGTATAATCATGATACTTTTTCATAAATATTTCTGGCATGGCAAGTCGAAAACCATATATACTTTGCTTGACATCTCCTACCATAAAGCGATTGTATTCTCTTTGGCTATTTTTAGAAACAGCAGAAAGTATCATTTCTTGTATTAAATTACTGTCTTGATATTCATCAATAAATATTTCTGTATACTTTTGCTGCAATTCTTTTGCTGCATTAGTAGGTATGATATTTTCAGGTGTACTTTGTTCTTCTAATAGCACACTTAAACAAAAATGTTCATAATCTCCAAAATCTAATATCCTTTTTTCTTTTTTTATTTTTTGATATCTTTCCATAAACATTTTTACAACATTTCCTAAATATTTTATAATGGGGTATAATTGTTTCATATGTTTTTCCATATTGTCTATGTTATATATAAATATTGTTTGCTGTAAATCTTCAAATATTTTTTTTGCTTTATTCCTAAAATGAACAATTTGCTCTTTTATTTCTTTTTCTTCTCCCCTATAAGGAGGAAGTTTTTCAAAATGAATTTCTTGCATTGCTTGTTGTATACGACGAAAAGGCAGAGAACACCGTATTGCGCAATTCTCCGCCATTTCTAATTCTGTTTGTAAATATTGTATATATTTTTCAAAACCATATACACTTTCCGCTAACTCTAAAGCAGATTTTAAATAATAACACATCATATTTAACTCTTGTGTTATTTTTTCATGTAATATATTTGCCCAAGTAGTATTTTCTATACCATTTTGTCCACACAAATAAAATGCTTCTGTCTTTTCATTTAACCATTCTAAAGGCTTAGGACAGCCAAGCAAAAAATCATATATATCTAATATCAATTCTTTTAATTTGTCATCTTTTGTGTCGTTTCCAAATATTTCTACTAATGTATAAAATTCTGTGTTAGATTCTATGGTATATAATTCTTCAAATAGTTCTGTTAATACCTCCTGCTTTAAAAGTTTCACTTCTGTTTCATCCGCTGTTCTCATAACAGGGTCAATTCCTAATGTATAATAATTTTCTTTTACTACTTGTAAACAAAAAGAATGTATTGTTTTAATATCTGCCCTATTTAAATAAGTTAATTGATTTTGCAAATGCTCATTTGTAGGCTCATATTCCATTTTTTTTACAATCGCATCTCCTATTCTTTGCTTCATTTCTGACGCTGCTGCATTTGTAAATGTTACAACAAGCAATTTATCTACATCAATAGGATTTTCTTTGTCTGTTATCATAGAAATAATACGTTCTACTAATACAGCTGTTTTTCCAGAGCCTGCTGCTGCTGAAATTAAAAGATTACAATTTCTTGTGTCAATCGCTTTTTTCTGTTCTTTTGTCCACATTACTGTTTTCACCTCATTCAAATAATCAGTTTGTGGCACGTTTTAATCTCATATTGACAGAAAGATATTTTGTAAAAGATGCCATGAAACTGTTAAATGAATTATAACAAAAATTTTCTATAAATGCCAATGAAAATGGTGAAAGACTGTGAGAACCAAAAACATATCTTGCTGTTGTTTTTGCAAACAAATCTGAAAAACAACTTTCTCCGCTTTTTGCACAGTAATATAAAGCATCTGCTAATTTTTTTTCTGTGTCATTTAACTGAAATACAAAATATAAATTCCTTTTCATTTCTCTCCATCGCAATTTTCTTCTTTTAATGCGCGATAGTCTTATACTATGATACATTGCTACCAATTTTAAAAATCGTATGCCCTTTTCTTTATTTAATTCGTTTAATTGCTGTTCAAAATAATTATATTCTGTTTTGGTTTCTAAAAAAATTTCATAAGCATCTGCAACAGCATTTTCAATAGAATGTTCAAAAAATGCCTCATAAAAAGAATTTTCTAACTTTTCCGCTCTTTCTAAAAAAAAATATTTTTGTTCCTCAATATTTTCTTTTATAATGTCTTGTTTCTTCTGTTTTTTTTGATAAAGTGTTGTAATATAGTGCATCACAATTTATCCTCCTTATGGATTGATTTGTTTTGCTATATATCATGTAAATTTTTTTACAGAATACTATAACAAAATGACCTTATTTGTTACCATAAACAGTGTACTAAAAACAATATAAAATGTACAATTTTTTTGTCGCAATATATGACAAAGGTTTATATCGTATGATACTATATTACACTTTACAAATTAAAATACCTTCATTCCTATTAAAACCAGCCCTTTTTTTTGAAAAATGCTACACCAGCAACCACAACTCCCAATGATAAGCCAATTACCATAGCATAACTATGATGCCAGTTATATTCTGGCATATCAAAATTCATACCATACCATCCTACAATGAGTGTCAAAGGTAAAAATATGGTTGTAATGACTGTAAATATTTTCATAGTATAGTTTAAATTGATGTCAACTTGTGCCTGATAAGATTCTCTTACTTGTGTTACAGATTCTCTCAAATTTAATATATTTTGATAATAACGCTCTGTCTTTTTTTGCATTCTATCAAAATATTTCATAGTATTTTCATCAAAAATATTATTTTCATTTTCTGATAAACATTCCAATATATCTAATATTTGCTCATGATATTTTTTTAATATCATCAGTTTTTTGCGTAGCGATATGATTTCTTTTACACAATCTCTTTTTTGTGTTGTAATAAGTGCCTGCTCCAATTCAACAATCTCTTTTTCTAAATCATCAAATACTGTCATATCATTTGCTATTAACTTTGCCATAAATTCAGCAAGTACTCTATGAATGGTATTTTTTTCTCCTAATGTTTGTATAATATTTTCTATTATTTTTATCCATTTTGTAGGTTCATCAGAAAATATAAAATAACAATTTTTTATTAAATAAAATAATACTCGTCTTTGTCCTCCATACAAATTTTGATAATCAATGGTATTGATACAAATAAAATCAAATCCATCTAAACATTCATAATAAGCATATTTTGAAACCTCACGTAATGGCATATATTGTATATTATATTTTGGGGCAATTTCTTCCCATTGTTCTTCATGAAACATAGCAATGATATCTGTTCCATTTTTAGGAGGATATGCTATTTTTTGTTGTTTTTGTACTGTTCCATCTGAAAATATATAAAACATAAATATCACCTGGTTAAAGTATATCCTGTTTTGATATTTTTATTTAACATTCTGCATGATTAGATAATTGGGAAAGTATTTTTTTAAACTGTACATAAAATAATATAATTGTTGTACTAATCGATATACTATCTGCCACTGGTTCTGCAAGAAATACAGCAAATACATCATTTTCAAAAAACAAAGGCAATATATAAATAAACGGTATTAACAGTATTATTTTTCGAAGCAATGCAAGAAACATAGATACCTTTGCTTGTCCTAATGCTATAAAAGACTGCTGACAGCCAATCTGTATGCCCATAAGACAAGAAACTGACATAAATATGCGCAAAGCATAACATGAAAAATCAATCAATTCTTGAGAATTTGTAAATATTTTGACAAACATATACGGAAAAAACATTATCAATAACCACAATATAAAACTATAACCAAAACAGCAACGTAATAATATCCATATTGTTTTTTTGACACGTTGTTTTTGTTTTGCGCCATAATTAAAACTGATAATTGGTTGTGCACCTTGTGTTAATCCTAATATAGGAAGCATAGAAAATTGCATAATACTTGTTAATATTGTCATAGAGCCTACGGCTAAATCGCCTCCATATTTTTGAAGTGATGTATTAAAACAAATGGTTAATAGACTTTCCGTAGATTGCATAATAAAAGGAGAAATTCCTAACGCTAATACCGAAAATAATAATTTTTGTTGTATTTTTAAATATTGTTTTTTAATGCGTAATTTTGTATGAGAACTCGTTAAAAAATACATTACCCAAATGGCAGAAACACATTGTGATAATATCGTGGCAAGTGCTGCCCCTTTCACTCCCATATCAAAAACAAATATCAATATAGGGTCTAATATCATATTCAGTATTGCTCCAATCATAACTGTTGCCATGCTGAATTTTGCAAATCCCTGTGAAGTAATGAATGTATTTAGTCCTAACGAAAGCTGTACAAATAACGTACCACAAACATATATTGTTAAATATTCAGAGGCATATTGTAATGTGTTTTCGCTTGCACCAAAAAATATCAGAAGTGTATCTTTGAAATAAAGAATCAATGTTGTTAATAATACCGCTGTTACAAGCAATGCACTAAAACAATTTCCTAATATATTTTCTGCTTTTTGTTGATTGTTTTTACCCATTTCTATTGCTGCAAGAGGTGCACCACCCATACCAATAAGAGAACTAAATGCAGAAATTAATGTGATAATGGGAAATGTAATCCCTACACCCGTTAACGCAGTAGAGCCAATAACAGGTATATGTCCAATAAACATACGGTCTACCATATTATATAATACATTTATAATTTGAGCAGTGATAGAAGGTAGTGCAAGCTGAAATAATAATTTTCCTACACTTCCCGTTGCTAAAATATTTTTCTGCTCCATGTTTTTCATCTCCTTATTTTTTTCAAATTTCATTTTATTATATATACAAAGTAATACGCTTGTCAAATATGCACCAATCTATAAACAAGGCATATATTAGCAGTATCAATAAAAAGCAGGTGATAATATGGACGAATATGATGATATGTCTGGCATGGAAACAAGTGCAGATATGATAATGCCTTTGCCTTTAACAGAAGAACAAATTGACAATTTGACAGATGAAAATTATACAACAGAGGTAACAGATGTTAATTTTGAATTACCAAAACAAAACAATAACAACAATGATGCAGGAAGGGCTATTTTTCCGGGTAATCCTTTTTTACCTAATTTAAACAATAATATTACAATTATACCAATTATACCTGGTGTCACAAAATTTTCTTATATACGTTATTTAAATGCAAATCCCATAGAGGGAGCAATCGATATTTATATAAATGGTAGAAAAGTCGCTTCTTATTTGAATTATAGAGCATTTACAGAATATATGAAGGTTTTCCCAGGATATTATCGTATTGTTGTGTTCAAAGCTGGTACAACAAGAAATCCCATTAGTGTTTCACGAATCAATATTATTGCAAATAGAATTTATACAGCCGCTTTTATAGAAAATGGTATTGACGGCGAATGGCAAATGATTACAGATAATAAAAGAGTATTAAATCCAAATAGAGCATTTTTAAGATTGATACAGCTCTCTTATAATGCACCTCTTATGGACGTTTATATTGATAATAGACTTGTTTTAAGTGATTTAAATTTTCAAGAGGTAAGTCGTTATATATCACTTTCTCCTGGCAGACATAATTTAAAATTAAAAGTTGCTACAACAAATCAAATTATACTAGAAAATCCTAATATGCCATTACGTGGAGGAAAATCATATTCTGTATACATTATAGGAGATATGCGTAGCAGAATGGGATTACAAGTGTTAATTCCTTTGGAAGGAACAACATATCTATCATTTTAATTTTTTTACCCGCTTTTTTCAAGCGGGTAATTTTTTTTATATAATCACCTCTTTCTAAAATAGATTAGGTAGTAGCCATATATACTAATAACTACTACCTAATAATTATCATGATATTTCTTTTTTAATTTTTTCTAATTGTTCTGGTGTTAATTTTGAACATAATTATATAAATTATATAAAATCATCATCTGCACCATTTTTTATCATCTCAATTACTGAATTTTGTATTTCTTGTTGTCATCTATTTTAGAAATATCATATTTTGTGTTTATAACTATTTTATGTGTATTATCATTTAATTGTACAATTCTACTATTACACATAGTTTATATACAATTATATTTTTTAATATAACAAATACCTAAAGCAGTAGGACCAGCATGAGCGCCTATTGTTACTCCTACTTGAAAAGGAATTTCTAATATATCATAATTAGCATATTGTTCTAATAATTGTTTTAATTCTTCTGCTCTATCCATATTTTGTGCTGAAAGTACACAAACTTGATAGTTTTCTAATTCTTCTCCTATTTCTTTTTGTGTCATGTCTATAATGGTTTTGACAGCTTTTTTAAATCCTCTGACTTTTCCAGCAGGACTTAATTCTCCATTTGCCATAATAATAATTGGTTTAATATTTAATATTGTACCTGCAAGTGCACTTGCTTTTCCAATGCGTCCGCCTTTTTGCAGATAATCCAAAGATTCTACTGTAAAATTGATTTTTGCAGTATCTCGTAAACGTTCTGCTTCTGAAACAATTCTTTCAAATGCATAGCCTGTACATTGCATTTGTGCCATTTCATAAAGCAATAATCCTTGTCCTCCTGTTGCCTGACGAGAATCTATAATTGCAATATTACTATTAGGATAGGATTCTAATAGTATATTTTTGGCATTACATGCACTTTGATAGGAACCGCTAAATTTTGAACTTAAGCAAATACATATCACATCTTTGCCATTTTGCAATGTTGGAGTAAAAGCATCTATATAATCTTGTATAGATGGTAATGATGTTTTGGGAAAAATATTTTGATATACTATTTTCTCATAAAAATCATGGGGTTGTAATTCTGATATTTCTTTATAATATGTTCCATCACCGAATGAAACTGTATAAGGTATGATGCCAATATCATATTTTTCTATATAAAAAGCAGGTAAATCACAAGAACTATCTGAAAACAATTTATAATTGTGCATAAAATATCTCCTAAACTATTATAGATTTTTACTGTATATTACAGTGATTATATTCTTTATTTATGTTATTTATTTTATAAGTAATGATGAAAACTGTCAATGCTATAACTACTATTTGCATAATAATTACAATCATGCTATTATGAAAATGACAAAATAGTAAGGAGAGAATTTATAAATGGGTAAAATATTAGTCATTGCAGAAAAACCATCTGTGGCAAGAGATATTGCTCGTGTATTGGGCTGTAAAAAAGAAAATCAAAAACAAGGCTTTTTACAGGGAAATGATTACATTGTTTCTTGGGCAATAGGACATTTAGTTACACTTGCAGAGCCAGAAGATTATGACAATAAATATAAAAAATGGAATATGGAAACATTACCTATATTACCTGAACAAATGAAATTGAAAGTTATCAAAAAAACTGCACCTCAATTAAACATATTAAAAAAACTCATGAACAGCAATGAAATAGACAGCTTGATATGTGCCACAGACAGCGGTCGAGAGGGTGAGCTCATATTTCGATATATATACGACATTGTAAAATGTAAAAAACCTTTCCAAAGATTATGGATTTCTAGTATGACAGATACTGCAATAAAAGAAGGTTTTTCAAAATTAAAAGACGGTAACGAATATAATAATTTATATCTTTCTGCAAAATGTCGTTCTGAAGCAGATTGGCTAGTGGGTATGAATGCTACAAGAGCATACACAATACAATATCATGCTTTATTAAGTATAGGCAGAGTGCAAACTCCTACACTTGCCATTATGACACAAAGACAAAAAGAAATTAACAATTTTATTCCCGAAGATTATTATGAAGTGGAAGCAGAATATAAACAGAATTTTAAAGGAATATGGTTTGATAAAAAAGAAAATCAAACCAAAATAAAAACATTGGAACAAGCAAAAAATATTGCAGACAAAGTTATGAATCAAATGGGTGTGATTACTAATATAGCAAAAGAACAGAAAAAAGTCCCTCCCCCACTACTTTATGATTTAACAGAATTGCAAAGAGATTGCAATAAAAAATTTGGATTCTCTGCACAAAAAACGCTTACTATTGCACAAGAATTATACGAAAAAAGGAAAATGATTACATATCCTCGTACAGACAGCAGATATTTAAGTGATGATATGAAAAAACAGATTTCACAAATACTTGAAAAATTATATGTTGTTGAACGATATCAAAAATATGTAGAAAAAATACTATCATTACCAATATTACCATTAGGAAAACGAATCATTGACAACAATAAAGTGACAGACCATCATGCTATTATACCTACAACAAAAAAAATAAATATGGATATATTAACTGATAATGAAAAAAAAGTATATAACACTATCGTTATTCGCTTTTTATCTGTATTTTATGAGCAATATATTTATATGATTACCAAAATTACTACAGAAGTAGAAAAAGAACACTTTTTATCAAAAGGAACAACAATAATACAAAAAGGCTGGACAGAACTATATCAAACATTGGATATGGCTGTAAAACGAAATAAAAAAGAGGAAATCATATTACCAGATTTGATATCAGGTCAGCAAGTGAATGTAATACAATCAAAATGGTACAAAAAGAAAACGCAACCACCTGCACTTTATACAGAAAATACATTACTTTCTGCTATGGAAAATGCAGGACGTTTTGTAGAAGATGAAATATTAAAAGAACAAATGAAAGACAGTGGACTCGGTACACCAGCAACAAGAGCAGCAATTATTGAGAGATTGCTCACAGTAGGATATATTGAAAGAAAAGGACAAACTCTTGTACCTACTGAAAAAGGTATGAAATTAATTGAAATTGTACCAGAAGAATTAAAATCTCCTCAAACAACAGGTAAATGGGAAAAAGGACTTTCTTCCATTGCAAAAGGTAATATGACTAATGAAAAATTTATGGCAAGTATTCAAAGATATGTTCATTTTTTAATAGAACAGTCCTCTCATGTGAATCAAAATATTGCTTTTGAAAAAGAACAAAGAAATACCAAAAAAAGAATTAGAAAATTAGGAATTTGTCCTCTTTGTAAAAAAGGTACTATATTAGAACATAGCAAGGGATACTATTGCAGTGAATGGAAAAATGGTTGTAAATTTACAATATGGAAAAACAGTGTAAAAAATTATGGTGTTGTGTTAAAAGAAAGTATGATAAAAAAATTACTGACAGAAAGAAAAATAAAGTCTGTTGCAATTACATTGCCCCAAACAGGAGAAAAAGGAATAGCTACATTACTTTTAAGTAATGACAATTCGGGACGTTTAGAAATGATGGATTTTACAAAAAATTAAAACATAAGGGGAACTTTTTTATTTATAAAAAGTTCCCCTTATTTATATAGTTTTAATAAAATATTATTTCATTTGTACTTTTAATAATATTGGTGTTAAAAGTACAGTAATAATGACTACAAATATTACTGCTGGGAACATATCTTGTGAAATTAAACCTGCTTGAGAGCCTTTTTGTGCCACAATCAATGCTACCTCTCCACGAGATACCATACCTATACCTACTGAGAGTGCTTCATTATTGGTATATCCGCACAGCTTTGCTCCTAGTCCACAACCAGCGACTTTTGACAGTATTGCCACAATAAGCAAAACAATAGAAAATAATAGCAATGATTGTGTCATACCACTCAAAACAGTTTTCATACCTATGCTTGCAAAAAAAATCGGTGTAAAAAACATATATGATGCAATACTAATTCTTCTCACAACATAATTACGAATTTCTCCTGTATTACAAAGTATTAGCCCTGCAAAATATGCCCCTGTAATATCTGCAACACCAAAAAATACCTCTGAACAATATGCCATAATCAAACAAAATGCAATAGAGTAAATTGCGGTACGTCTCTTACCAGTTGGATATATATTAGGGAAACGTTTTAATGTTTTGTGTATTATTAATGTACAAATGCCAATAAATACAAAAAAGAGTGCAATTTTTAACAATACCCATATCACACCACCTTGATTTGGAGATGTTACACCTGTAATGATTGTCAATACTATAATACCTAATATATCGTCAATAATTGCAGCACCTAATATAGATGTACCAACTTTTCCTTTTAATTTTCCCATTTCTTTTAATGTTTCTACTGAAATACTAACAGATGTCGCTGTTAATATAACACCTATAAAACAACCCTTTAATAAATCTGTACTTGTCATTTGGGAATCTCTAAAAAATAATAAATAAACAATCGTACCGCCTATAAAAGGTAAAATGACACCAATTAGAGCAATGATAAATGATGCTTTACCATTCTTTTTCAGTTCTTCAAATTCTGTATCCAGTCCTGCTTGAAACATAAGCAATATGACACCAATTTCTGCTGACTTTAATAAAAAGTCTGTTTCATGTAAAACATTAAAGCAACTTGGTCCTAATATAATACCTACTGTTAAAGCGCCTACTACCTGTGGCATATGTACCCTTTCAGATAATATACCAAACACCTTTGTTGATAATAAAATAATTGCCGATACGAATAAAAAATCATAGGATTCCATGTATTTTTTTCCTCCTTCATTGTTTTTATGTTTTTTCTATTAATATGATTTTTACTTACTATAATGTTGCATTTTTTAAAAATGATTGATAGTATCGTATATATCAATAGAAATAACACTTTTTTTGTGAAATATGTGCAAATACCTTTTTTATTTTTTATAATGTTATTCTGCCCATTTCACTTACTTTTATTGTTAAAAACATACAAATACCCTTCACAATTTTTTATACCTACAATTTTTATATATAAAAGTGCCGAATGTATTATAACATACATTCGACGCTGAATAGATACAGAAAATGGTATATTTTATTACAACATAAATGTAAAATTTAACAATACTATGATATAAATATCAAGATATTGCTTAAATTATAGTATATTTTATCATATGTTTTGTACAATATTTTAATTACTTATATTCTGGTTTGCCATCTACTCTTTCAATTTCAAAAGGGGTTACTTGATATAAATAATAGTTTAACCAATTTGAAAATAATAAATTGCTATGGCTTTTCCATGTTACAACAGGTACTTCATTGGGGTCGTCATTTTTGAAATAATGTTTCGGAAAAGGAACATCATTTCTTTTCCCTAAATCTCTTTCATATTCCTCTTTTAATGTAAGAGGGTCATATTCTGAATGTCCCATAACAAATATACGACTACCATGACGAGAGGACGCAATATATAATCCAGATTCTTCTGATGCAGAAAGTACTTCTAATTTTGGTTCATTATAAATATCCTCTAATTTTACTTCTGTATGACGAGAATGTGGCGCATAAAATATATCATCAAATCCTCTCATTAAATCCGCACTTTTTACACGTACTGTATGCGCAAAAACACCAAACATTTTTTCATCAAGCTGATGTTTTTGTATGCCATAATGATAATAAAGTCCTGCTTGTGCTCCCCAGCAAATATGCAATGTAGATGTTACGTGCGTTCTTGTCCATTCCATAATCTCTTTTAATTCTTCCCAATAGTGTACTTGTTCAAAAGGTAAATCTTCTACTGGCGCACCTGTAATAATCATGCCGTCTAAATTTCTATGTTTTATCTCATCAAAACTATGATAAAAACTCTGTAAATATTCTGGTGCTGTATTTTTTGTTTGATGATTTTTAGGAAACAACAATGTAATATTGATTTGTAATGGTGTGTTGCCTAAAAGACGCAATAATTGTGTTTCTGTTGTTTCCTTTAAAGGCATTAAATTCAATATTGCAATTTCTAGTGGGCGTATATCTTGATGAAAAGCCCTTTCTTCCCCCATAACAAATATATGTTCCTTTTCTAATATTTCTTTTGCAGGTAAATTGTCTGGTATTTTGATTGGCATATTATTTTTCCTCCTAAATTTATAATATTTTATAATTTTATAAAACAAAAAAGCCTTCACAGGATTTATCCTATGAAGGCGTATTAAACGCTGTACCACTTCACTTTATTTTCTAAACAGAAAACCTCTTTTCCAGTACGTCCATAATATAATGGGTTATACTGTTTCGCTGTAACAGGCGAACCTGTTGTAGCCTAGACCTGAAAAGGCTTCGGTACACCATTCAAGAGCCATTTTCGTTACTGTTTCTTCTGCCTTTTCACACCAATACAAGACTCTCTGAAAGATTCCACAATACTACTTTCTCTATCATCACGTTTGAAAGAAATTTTATCATACATTTATCATTCTGTCAACCATAATTTTCTATGGTAATCATTACTAAATATCATATTATTACAAATTTTTTAAATATTGTATTTCTTTTTCTGTTAAATGGCGGTATTTTCCTTTTTCTAAATCATTTAAAAATAATTTGCCTGTTCCAATCCTCTTTAATTGCGATACAGGGTGTTTTATTGCATCACACATTTTTCTAACTTGTCTATTTCTACCCTCTTGTATCACAATATGAACAATAGAATATTTTTCTCCTTTTTGTAGTATTTCTAATTTTGCAGGTTCTGTTTTTTTGCCATCTATTGAAACACCTCTGCGAAATTGTATTATATCTTGTTCTGAAGGTGTACCAAATAATTTTGCTTCATATGTTTTTTCAATATTATGTTTGGGGTGTGTTAAACGATATGTTAAATCACCATCATTTGTAAGAAGTAGTAAACCTGATGTATCATAATCTAAACGTCCTACTGGGTATACTCTTTCTGTTACACCTTTTAACAAATCTATTACAGTTGCCCTTTGAAATTGGTCTTTTACTGTTGTCACATACCCTTCTGGTTTATGAAGCATAATATAAATCAATTTTTGTTTGAGTACTACCTTTTTATTCTCATATAATACAGTATCTTTTTCTGTATCTATTTTTGTACCTAATTCTGTTACTACTTTACCATTTACTTCCACTTTTCCCATTACAATGAATTGTTCCGCTTTTCGACGAGAAGCAATACCTGCCTCAGCCAAAAATTTTTGTAATCTTAATTCCATATATTTACTACTTCCTCCCATATTATAAAACTATTATAAAATATTCTATTGATTTACTATTTTAATTTTCCGTCTAAATCAAAATTATTCCATTTTGTTGCCAAATATTGTAACATCTCTGTTAATGTATATCGTTCTGCCCCTTGCTCTGCTATAATATCAATTTTTGCAATGCAATTACTGCCCAGCATAACCTCTGCTGTTCCTAATTTTTGTCCTTTTGCAACAGGTGCTTCTATTGTTTTAATTTGTGTAGCATATAATTTCATTCTATCTAATTCCTCGTTAGAAAACACGCCTTCAAAACCATCTGCAAGTACTGCGGGTATACTTTGTTTTTGAGAATATAATACAACAGTTTGCTGTACTTGTTGTCCTTTTTCTGCAATTACTTCTTTTTTATAATTTGAAAAACCATAATCCATAAGTGCTTTGGTATCTTTCCATTTTTGTTCTCTGCCTTCTTGTCCCCAACCACTTGCTAATACTGTTGTAATTAATGTAATATCATCTCTTTTTGCTGCGCCTACAAAACATTGTCCTGCTTTATTTGTGTAACCTGTTTTGACACCTATTGCTCCATTATATTCCTGTAAAAAACGGTTTGGATTGGTTATAGTATATTGTTTCCCTTCTCCACCTTTTAAAGGCAATGTAATAGAATGTGTATTTACAATTTCTACAAATTTATCATTTTGCAGTGCATAACGTGCAATCAAAGCCATATCTTTAGCCGTAGAATGATGTTGTTCAAATGTTAAATGGCTATCTAAACCATTCGGAGAACCAAAAACAGTATCCTCTGCACCAATTTCTTTTGCTTTTTGTGTCATTTTATCACAAAATTCCTCTACACTTCCTCCTACGTGTTCCGCTAATGCTACTGCTGCATCATTGTATGATTTCATCATCATAGCATATAAAAGGTCTTCTTCTCTTATTTGCTCTCCTGCCGTCAAATTCATACGAACTTGAGGCGATTTTGCTGCCCTTGAACTAACTGTCACCATGTCATCAATATTACCTTCTTCTAAAACAATAATTGCTGTCATAATTTTTGTAGTACTTGCCATTGTTAAAGGCTCTGATTCATTTTTGCCCCAAAGCACACGTCCACTATCTCCATCTATCAATACTGCTCCTTTTGCATATACAGAAGGTGGTGTCTGTTCAGCATATGCTGTTTGACAAAAAATCAATATTGCTGTCATACAAATCAATAATTTTTTCATACAATCCCTCTTTTTTTATCTTTTGGATTAGTATGTCAAATCAAAAATAAAATTTAACTGGAAATTTTATACATCTATATTTTCTGTTTCTTCTTCTATTTGTTCTTCTTTTAATGGTGGTAATTCTTTTGTGGATTTAAAGCCAAAATATCTTAAAAATTCATTTGTTGTACCAAATAATATAGGCTTTCCTACTGCATTTAGTCGTCCTGTTTCACAAATTAAATTTTTTTCTATCAATTTATTGACAGCATGGTCTGCACTGACACCTCTAATTTCTTCTATTTGTGCTTTTGTTATAGGCTGTTTATACGCTATAATGGCAAGTGTTTCTAATAATGCCTGTGTCATACCTTGCCTTTTAGGACTTTTATACATATTTCTTATAAATTCAAAACACTCCGCTGCTGTACACATTTGATAGCCGTCATTAATTTCTATAATACGTATGCCTCTTTTATCACTTTCATATTTTTCTGCTAATGTTATTATAATTGCTTTTGTTGTAGCCTTGTCCAATTCTACTGTTTGCGCAATGACAGAAAGAGGCAATGCTTCCCCTGATATAAAAAGCAATGCCTCTACCACCGCCTCAATTTCTTTTAATTTCATATATATCACTTCTTTCTGTTGCTCTTGTACTTTTAGATATTATGCAATTTCATCATTTTTGGTATTTACTTTTGTAATCAATATCTCTGAAAATGTTCCTTGCTGTTTTACTGAAACTTCTTTCATTTTAATTAACTCTAATAACGCTAAAAATGTGACAACAATTTCCATTTTTGCTGCCTTTTTTCTAAATATAGTATGAAATGAAACACGAGGGCGAAGTATCAGCAAATCTCTAATATAATCAATTTTATCATCGATGGTATATAAATCTCTTTCTACTGATTTAAATGAACTGCGTACTCTATCAATTTTTGTTTCTCGTCTTTTCATTACTTCCGTAAATGCTTCATATAAATTGTCCAATGTAATACCACATAAAAAATCATCTAATGTGGTGTCATCTTTTTGTGTTTGTTTTAGTTCTTCAATCGCTTTGTCTGCTTGTTTATAAAGTACAAACGATGCAGTTTCTTCTCTTTTTTTTAAGTCTTGTGTGACTTCTTTAAATTTTTTATATTCTAATAATTTATTCACTAATTCTTCTCTAGGGTCAGCTTGCTGTTCTGTTTCTTTTTGCTTTGGTAAAAGCATATTTGATTTAATTTCTAAAAGTGTCGCTGCCATAATTACAAATTCACTCATACCATCCATATTTTTATAATCTGCTTGCTCCAAAAAAGCAATATATTGTTCTGTTAGTTGTGCAATAGGTATGTCATAAATATCAATTTCGTTTTTTTCTATTAAATGAAATAATAAGTCAAAAGGTCCTTCAAATGCATCTAAATGTACATTAATACTTTCCACAATCACGACTCCTTACAAAAAAAATAAAAGCAATTCCATACCATGTATGATAGCAAATGTTACAGTATTTAATAAAGAACCAAATAAGCCAAATAACAACAGAAATATAAACAATACTTGTATGATTTTTTCATATTGCATATATGTGAAATATTGTTTTGCTGGTAAAACCACAGAAAGTACTTTCACACAATCCATAGGAGGTACAGGCAAGCAATTACAAACAGCAAATGATATATTATAAACAACAAGTAAATTTAAAAATGTGCCTACTATGCTATTATTAAAAGGTAGTATTTTCCATATAATCAATGCAATAAAAGCAAGTAATATATTTGCTATACTTGGTAATATTGTTACAAGCAATGTATCCCTTTTTCTATTTTTATAATACAATGAGCTAGTATGCACTGTTCTGCTCCACCCAAATGCACCATATCCAAACAATGATGTAATAATAAATAATATTGCTCCTATTGGCTCTGTATGTTTTAATGGATTTAATGTTAAATTTTTTTCATTTTTTGGCGTATTGTCTCCTAATATTGTAGATACTACTGCTCTTGTAAATTCGTGACAAGATGTTACTATAAAAAAACACAATATACTAAATACAATTTGCCATATGATATTTTGATTGAAAAACATATAAAATCTCCTTTATTATCTTTTTGTTGTGACACAAGAAGCTGCTTTTCTTTTAATTAGAAAAACAGCCTCTACACAATTATATTTCTTCATAGAATATCATTTCTTCAAATGCTTCCTCTGATACTGGTTCTGGATAAGAATATCCTTCTACTATTGAACAACCTAGTGTTTTTAATATTTTTGCTTGTTTATCTGTTTGAATTCCTTCTACAATAATTTGTATTTGCAATTCTTTTGCCATATCTAGTATACTTTTGATAATCATACGCTCTTTATCTGTAATATTGCCATTAGGTAAAAATCCCTTTTCTAATTTGATACTATCTATGGTAATCATTTTCATAATGTTTAAAAAAGCATATTGTGAACTAAAATGACAGATAGAAACCATAAAACCATATTCTTTTAATTTTTCAATGAGTGCCACATTTCTATCTATATCATCATATATTGCTGCTTCTTCTATTTCTAATATCACAAGAGAAGGTGTAATATCATATCTCTCCACAATCACTTTTACTCTATTGAAAAAGTCTTCTCTATGAATATTTAGTCTTGCAACACTAACCGTTAATGGAAGCGGTACAAGTCCCCTATCAATCCAGTCTTTTTGTTTTTTACAAACTTCTTCTAAAAGCAACATATCCATTTCCAACAATATTCCTGTTTCTTTTAACACTAATACAAAATTCTCTGGCATAACAACACCTTTTTCTGGATGCTTCCATGTAGCAACTGCTTTTGCTCCTGTAAATTCTTTATTTTCTATATCAAATTGTAACAGAAAATAAGGAACAAATTCTTTATTTTGAAGTGCCTTATACATATCAGGTAATAATGTGTCACGAAGTGCTAATTGCTGTTGTAACTCTTTTTCAAATGTAACTATTTTTTTATCATTAGATTGTTTTGCCAATTCTAATGCTGCTGTTGTATATTCTAAAAGTTTTTCAAATTCATATTTTTCACTTAATACATTGATACCAGCAGAACAACGTATATTATCGTAATAAATATAATCGTTTTCTGATACTTTTAATTGATTTAACTCAGATAATATTTCTTCTAATCGTCTTGTAGCGTCTTGCTTCGTTTTCGCTTTTATGAATAATCCAAAACAATCCTCTTTCAATCTTGCAACTAATTCATCTTCTTTTATAAAAGGTTGCATAATATTTGCAATATTTTTTAATATTTGTCCTCCCATAGCATAGCCAAATGTATCAGTTAATTCGTTAAATGTATCTACCCCTATCATAGCAAATGTATAACCCTTTTTTTGAGAAACTTTTTTATAAAAAAGTTCCATTTTTTGTTTGTTCGCTAACTGTGTGATACTATCTACATCAACAACCTCTTTTTTATCATGCTTATAAAACCATATTGCCATACCAGCAAGCAATATCATAACAATATCAATAAGCAATGCAATGTGGAGCATAATATTTGTAACATTTTGAAGTGAAAATTGTCCAGAAGGTATTACAGAAATTAAATACCAATCGCTTACACCTAAAGGACGATAAGATAAATAATTCGTTTCATTTTCATCATTTATGAACTTTATAATACCGCTTTCCAGTTTTCTCATGCTTCCTGGTAATTTTGAAAGCTCTGGTATATCATCAAACACATCACTTTGTATAAATCCCTTTTCAAAGTCAAATGTAAAATGTACTGTTTCATTTTCAGGTAATACGATTGCCTCTCCTGTTTTTTTAACAATATAATGAACGCCTTTCCCATCAAATAATGTCGTTTCCATAATACGTGCAAATTCTTCTGCTCGATATACTCCTGTTAATGAGCCAATTCTTCTTGTATTTTTTAATATGGGTACAGATAAAAATAATATATTTTCTCCATCTTCTGATTTTTTTACATCAGAAATAATAATATCTTGTTTTTTTAGCATAGAAATTACTTTTATTTGTTCCCTTCTAATACCATCAGAAAAAACAGTATTTTCTTGTTGTCTGTCTGTTAAAAACATATAATCATAACCATATTCTTGAACAAGTATATTCATATCATCTATATTTTTTTGTGAAAAAATATCATCTTCTTGTGACATAATCCCTGCTGCTGTTTGCAAAGAACCTATTGTACGTAATATTTTTTCCGATACTAAATTACTGCTTTCTTCTGAAATTTCATTTAATAATACAGTATTATTCCTTTCTAATGCAGATTTCATATAATATACTGAAAATGTTGTCACAATAATAATAAATAGTGCTACCATAATCATAGTATAAATGTAAAATCTATTTTGTTTGCGGAATATTTTATTGAAAAAATTCATTTTATTCATATGATTTTATCCTCTATTATGTTAATATTTAATTTTCCATTTTCCATCTATTTTTCTAATAGAACATTTTTGTTTTAATTCTTTATTTTGATAAATTCTATTTTCCATTAATATTGTTACATTAGGATATAGTTGTTTTTCTACATAAACACCTATTTCTGCCTTGCTTTTAATTTCCCCCAGTCGTCCTTCTAGTTCGCCTAATTTTACATCTAAACGCTTTTGAGCCATTTTTGTACGGAATAATAATATTTGCGCTTCCTCAGAATTAGATGATTTGATTTTTCTTTCTTGTTGTTCTATTATTTTATTGTATTCTTGTTGTTCTTTTTTTGTCCCAGCAATTCTTTGAAGTAATTCTTTAGGGTAATTGATTTCTAATTTTGTTAAACTATATGCATCATTTCCTATTTCAACTGCTATAATTTCAACTGCTTTCGCTTTTCCTCCAATGATAAAACCACGTTTTCCAGAAAGTTTTATTTTTTGTTCCGATTCTATATTAGAATTTAATACATAATCTGCATAAATATTTTTTTTAGCAAATACTGTTGCATGTTCAATAAATAAGGCACTAATATCTCCATTCGCTTTGATTTCAGATAATCCACTGCCTTTTATGCCTCCTCGCACAACAATATCGCCACTGGAAGATAATTTTGCATCTTCTACTACTCCATCTACAATAATATTACCACTTGCTTTTACTTTAAATCCAGATTGAACATGACCTTTTATATAGATTGAACCAATAAAACTTAAATTTCCTGTACTAGCATCAACATCTTGCACTGTTAGTATTTTGTCTATATAAATAGTATTATTGACATAATGTACTTCACCATCACAAGTTGCTATAATATGTGTTTCTTCTCCTTCTATAACTGATTTTGTATTTTTACCTGCCTCTATTCTGAGTTTTTCTCCATCTTCTGCCTTTATTACTTTTCCCAAAATGCTTATACCATCTTTACCAGGTTTTGGCTTTTTAATTTTACATAATATATCCCCTTCTTTTACTTCTTTTACATACGCAAGTTCTTTATAATCAATCATACCACTTTTGGGGTCAATTTTGGGAAGTAATTTTCCTTCTGGGTCAAATTGAAAATCTGTTTCTCCGCTTTCTCCAGCAACTGGAGGCGTTCCTTCCGCTATCAAAAAACCTGTATTGTATATTGGCGTTCTGGATAAGCGATTTACATATTGTTGTTTGATACCATGCACTACGCCACATTCTTCTAATATTTTTGTAAGCATTTCATTTGATATTTTTTTTCCTCTTGCTTTAGGTGGTGTAATAAATACTCTCATTCTAATATCATCTTTTTCAAAATAGACTTTTACAGTAGAATCAGGAGGCGCACCAAACACCATATTACGTCCTGTATCATAGTTTCTTTTATTGTATTTTCCTAAAACTAAAATTTCTTCTGCTTCTTGTTTATAACTTTGTTCTGTTTTTTGAATTGCTGCATAAAAAAATTGCTGTAATGTCATTTCTTGGTATTCCACAAAATCATTTTCTTGCTCCGCTGTTCCATTAAAGAAATAATTGATTTCATTATGAGATAATTTGTTGTGCTGCACATCATTGTTTTCTTGCAGTATACATTCTAATAGGCTTTGCTGTTCACTCATCATTTTTTCACGCCTTTCTTACCTCATTTTATAATTAGTTACACTCCATTTTTAAACATAAGTATACCATAATATTCGTTCCATTTCAATAAATTGCACATCGTTCATACAAAATTTTTGATATTATTTTAATATAATTGACAAAAAAATAAAAGCGCCCATGCTAGTGTCTGTGTATATAGGCGCTTTTTATAAAATAAATATTTTACAGATTTGAGTATATCAATGGGAAACGATTTAAATGCTGTTCATGGGGTCGTAATAAGCAAATTAAATATTTGACTTACTCAATAAAACTGCTAATATTTACTTATCATATTCTTATATCAATATTCTACAAAAAATTACATAAAAATTCATTCATTTGGGACATTTTGTATTTTTTATTATCTATTTTGTTTTATACTTCAATCAATATTCTGCACAAAAACAAATTGTTTTCACATTTAAAATCAATATCACCATGATAAATATTGACACTTCTAATAATGCTTTGAATACCTATACCCTCTTTATGTTTTGACTTTGGTATGCCTTGCTCAAAATGTATATCATCATTACAGGTATTTTTTACTATAATGGCTAATTTTTTACATTTAATGTATAATGACACATCAATTTTAGTAACAGGCTTTCCAGAGTCTTGACAGCCATGTATCGCATTATCAAGTACATTCCCTAATATTGCTGTTAAATCAATATCCCTAATGTTGATATCATTTCCTACTTTTGCATCAATAGATATTGCAACACCTGCCATAGTAGCTTTTTCCACATAAGCTGTAAAAATACTGTTTATTGTTCTGTTTTCACAATATACCTTAAAAGCATTGTTTTCAATTTCCTGCTCTTGCTCACTTAAATATTGTAGTAATCCATCTATATCCCCCTTTTTGGCATACTCTGCAATCATCAAATTGTGATGTCTGGAATCATGTCTGATACGTTTTGATGTCCATATGCTTTTTTGTATTTCAGAAAATTCTTTTTCTAAAAAAGCATTATTCATAGCAGTATATTTTAATTCTTCTCTTATTAGATTTTCTTTCAACATAGTAAACATCATTTGTAACATAACAATATGTGTAGCAAACAATATCGTACAAATACCGATAAATAAAATTTGTTCTTGCAATGACCTTGCCATCACATGAGTTGGGTACATACCAGAATAAATAACTAATACATCACCTAAAAATGCTATCAATGCAAGTACTGCCCAGTTAATTTTAAATGTATTTGCTAGTTCTCTGTATGTTTTTCTCAAAGCACGATAATATGCATAAAACACAACTATAAAATATAATATCCTAAATAATATATCTATCCAAGGATTCCCATTACAACAAACATATGCAAGTGAAACGCTGATATAAATACCAAACAATAACACAAATGTTTGCAGACATATATTATATATCACTTGAAATAATGTGTTTTCACTTAATGCATAAAAAAATAATGTTGCCCATATCACAATGGATATTGTGCAATATTTTGAATAGCTTTCGCTATCAACAGATACCCATATTGTACCTACCAGCGTATGAAATAGTATAAAAAATATATAATAAAAAATGGTTTTTTTATAGGAATATTTTGGATTGTCTAAAACAAGAAATAAAAAACATAGCTGAGCGATTTCAAGCAAATTACGACAAATACTAAGTTGTGCAGTAATTCCCAATACCACAGCATCATTCCTCCCCCTAATTACAATAATATTCAAAATATGCCTCTTTTAATTTGGCATATGCTCCCCTAGGTAAATAAAAATCTTTTCCATTTGTAAATGTTAGCTTTTTAGAGTTAAAATTTTTGATATGATATAAATTTACAATGTAAGAAGAACCTAATTTTATAAATTCTGTCCATTTTTGCATACATTCATATAAAGCTGTCATAGTGATTCTAATTTTTTTATTACTTCCATCAATTAAATGAATACACTGATAATTTTTTTGTGATTCGCAATATATAATGTTGCATATTGCTATGCGCTCCAACATACCTTCTACACGTAATATAATATATTGCTCTGTTTCTTTTTGATATTCCTCTGTCAATTTTTTTATAATAGAAAATAGCTGTTGTTCTTTTAATGGTTTTACTAAATATTGTATAGCATTTACACCATATGCTTCTAATGCATGGTCTTTTGATGTTGTAATAAAAACAATATTATTTTCAAATCCAATTTGACGGAGTTTTTTAGCAACTTCCACACCATTTTCCTGTTCCATATAGACATCTAAAAATAATATGTCTGGTATATAACCTGTATTGATACAACAATATAATTTTTTTGCGGATAAAAAAGTTTTAATATTACATTCTAATTTATTGTTTTTTATATACTTTTTTAACAGTATAACTATTTTATCAATTTCTTTTTGTTCATCGTCACATATTGCTATTGTATACATCACTAACTCCTTTAAAAGTATTATTCTATTTTAACTATATTATAATATCATCTACTTTGCAATAGAAATAAAATCATATTCACATAATGAAAATGTATTATTGTTTTTTTCAGTAATGCCATTATTTTAATAAAAAATATAACATAATTTTACATTGTTTTGATTATAATATGAAATAATATCATTTGTCAATTCATAATAATCTAGTATAAAATCATTTTACAACCGAAAAAATTATCAAAATATTAGTATTATATTAAATATAATCTAATAATAAGTTATTTTATAGCTTATTTCAGCTTATCAATAAAGTCTTACCCATACTTATTTTAAAGCAATAAAATATAGGAGAAAAAATATGTTTGATAAAATAAAATTTGGAAATACCATTAAAAAACTTTGTAAAATCAATCATTTAACTGCATATCAACTTGCACAAAAATTAAATGTCAGTGAAGATTATTTATATAAAATTCAAAATGGTAAAAATATACCTTCTATTGCTATGTTTATTTCTATTATCAATTATTTTGGACTAAGCGCAGAAAATTTTTATTATTTTGATATCAAATCAAGTCAACAAAATACATTACATTTTACAAATATAGAATATAAATTTTTGTATGAGACATTGATTGATTATGTTATGTCTAATGAGTTACAATAAAAGGCGGTATGATAATATGTTTGATAATATGGCACTTGGTAAAAGAATGAAATATTATCGAAATAAAAAAAATTTATCTCAAAAACAATTAGCAAATTTAGTTGATATGCCTCAAAGTACAATATCTCGTTTAGAAAGGGGTGTGATTGGGCTATTTAATATTAAAAAATTGAGTATTTTAGCAGATGCACTTGATGTAACATTAGATGACCTGCTTTATGATAGTATTGATTCATTAAAAAAACAAAATGAAAATATTTCATTTTCTCATTATGAAATGAAATTAAAAGAACTTTTATTAACATTTAATGACAATCAATTATTATTTTATAATCATTTGATTGAAAATTTTGTTACATTTAAAGAGCTTTCTCAAAAAGAAAAAAAAGAATAAAAATACAGCAGTAATTGATATTACTGCTGTACTAATTTGTTTAGTATGTTATAAATAATTCTTTTCCCTGCTCTATCCACACAATATTTTCTTTTGTAATGTTTAATATTTCGATTACTGCTTTTATAGGTATATACAGTCTATTGTTTTTTATTTCTACTGATACTGGCATATTGATATCATTTCCGTTTAAATTCATAATGTCGCTGTCTTTTTTAATAACGGCATATCGGGGACTTGTTTTGTATGTTTTTATCAAAGCTGTTTGTTCTTTTTCGTCCCAAAAAATATGTATAGATGTTTTGGGCTCTGATAGCACTTCTATATCTTTTACTGCTATCATAATTTCTCCATCTTTTTCATATGTGTTGCATAATTTGCCTTTTATTAAATATTTATCTTTTTGTGAATACGGTGGCGGATAGTCATTTTTTTCATACCAGTCTGATTGTGTTTGTGCTTCCTTTACTTCTTTTTCATTGATGTAATATGAATATTTCTTTTCGTCAATTTTTGTTTTTCCTTTTATTTCTATTTCAAGTATTCTAAAACCATAATAAAGGTCACCTGTTAAATGCTTTTCATGGTAGTTACTCCATGCAGCATATTCTATTGTTCTACAGCCACTTTGTCCCCTTATATCTCTAATATTGTTAGAATATAATGATGTTACGCCACGAGCATTTGTTATAATAAATAAATCATCTGTGCCTATAAAAATATCATTTTCTGTTATATCTGGCACAACTGTTAGTACTCTTTCCATGCCATCTGCTATTACCTTTCTTTGTCCTTCAAAAAATGTAACATTTTTGCCTTCTAATGTTATAGTAACTATTTTTTTATTTTGATTGTAAACAAATTCAGAACTTTGTCCATTTTGTTCAATCAATTCCCTAAAAGGTAGCATAATGATATTTTCTTTTATATAAGGCTTTTTTTGAAAATTTATTTCTTTACCTCCTATTTCTAATATTATCTCTCCATTATATATACATAGCAGATATCTTGGTGAAAAATCAATATCATCAATGGTTTTTGGTAAACTATCTGGTACAGTATCGAAAAATTCTGATGTACTTGCTATCGCAACAATAGGAAAACAAAAAAACATAGTAAATAATATCCATATAGTAATGATATATTTTTTCATGATGACACCACCTTTAATACATTCTTACATTAAAATATTTTTCAACCTACTATCAATTTGCTGCAAATAAATATTTATAATCTGTACGATTATCATCTTCTGTATAAGCACATATTTCTGAATCATAACTTCTTTTAGAAGCTGATTTATAAATACCTATTAGTTCATAATTTATAATTTCCTTCATCGTCATATAGCATAGCAATCGTAGAACCACTATCTCCAGAAAATGTTTTTTTCGTATCTATTGTTTTTAACATTATCATATTATAATAAACACATTCTCCATTATCATCAGGATTATCAAAACGTTTTTTGCAGTTAAATGTTGCAAATTATTTCGCAGTTATATCAATCAAACACCAAACGCTTATTTAATTTCTTATCGTCTGAATCAAAGTATAAAATTGCTTTGTAATACAGATAAAAGCATTTCTGATATTGCTTTTGATGTTGGATTTCATGGAGCAAGTTATTATTCTGAAACATTTCGTAAATGGTTTGGTATCAGTCCTACAAAATATAAATAAAAAGCCGAATAGTATTTCTTCAGCTTTTTATTTTTGTTACATTATTAATTTGATAAAACGCTCTTTCCTATGTTTTACATTGGTGTAGATGTGATATAAACTGTTTTTGTGTCGCCGTCCCATGTTACATTTGCTCCAAATGCTTCCGCAACAAAACGAGCAGGAACAAGTGTATAACCATTATAACTGATTGCAGGAGATTCTAATGTTTTCGCCTCTCCATTGATATAAGCAGTTGCGCTATTTAATGTTAATGTAACTCTTTTATCACCTTTTACAGCAACAGCTTGTTTTGTGTCAGCATTCCATGTTATAGTTGCTCCTAATGATTCAAATATACTTCTCATAGGAACCATTGTTCTGCCGTTAATATTTTGTGGTGCAACATCTGATATAAGAGTATTACCATCTATTACAACAGATATATTTTGTGTTTTTTGTACTGGAGTTTGCTGTGTTGCTGTTTCTTCTCCTAAAAAATTAGGGAAAATATAAAATGAAATATCTAAATTTTCATCGAAATCTCTCATATAAATGACATTATTATGCGCAAATTGATATGTACTAATATCATAGTCATGAAGCCCAAGATTTTTTTCTAATTCATAGTCAAAACCTTCTTCTTCAATATCCTCATCTAAAATATAAGTAGCAAGTGCAAAGTATATTGCAAAATATTCCCAATTAACATCATCTACATCTTCTACATTAACTTGTAACTGTATCGCTTTTAAATTATCATTTTCTATATTTGTAATACAAGTAAATTGAATTTCTTTTCTTTTTGCTATATATGCTCCATAAATTTCGTGTGAGCCTTCCAAAAAGTCTAATTCATATTCTTCTCCATATTCTTCTACTAATAATGTATTTAATTGTTGTATAAACTCTTTTCCAGTGATATGAAATTCTTCATCAAATGGAATGATTTTAAATTCTTCTGCAAATACGTTAAAAGCCATAGTCTGAATACAAAGCACTAATGTAATGAAAAATGCTGTTACTTTTTTGATACTGTTCATAAATAACCCCCCTATTTTTTACAATATTATCATTTTTTACAATGCTATTTTTATACTCCTTTCTACATATTTTTATTAAATATACTACTTTTTGTAATATTTTTCAATAGGATATTAGTATAAATTTTATATTTTATTGCATTCTATAACAACAACATTTATATCAAAAATATAGATATTACATATATTTCAAAATCATACAATAAATATTGACACAAAAATAACGTACAGGTTATAATGATACATAATTGTAATGTTTATATTATAATACATATTTATGCAACAAGTAATTGATAGTATCATAACATATAATAAGTTATTTATAATTAGTAAAAGTAACAGAACGGAGAGGAAACATGGAAAAAAAACAAAAAAATAGAAAGGATAAAAGTATATCTTTGCTACTTCCTATTATACTTGTTTTTTGTATATTGGGAACGGTTGTATTTTCTGTATCACATAAAATATCAACAGAAATGTCTCATTCAGCAATTCAAAACTTAAGTGAAAGTTTAGATTTAATGAAGGGTACAATAGAAGCAATACTTCTAAAAGAGGCGGAATTTCAAAAACTGATTTCACACGAAATTGCAAATATAGAAAATCCAGAGGAATTTATTCGCTCTTATCATAAAAATCAAACAATGGTAAAACTGTCTATTATACTATCAGGAGAAACGGAAGGTATTTCAAATACAGGAGAAGTATTTACAGAAGATGGATTAAACTTTTCTTTTGGAAAAAAAGTATATGATTTGCCTATATCTGAATCTTATTTAAATTATATGGGAACATGGGCATATACTATAAAATGTCCTGTTATCAAAAATAGAAAACAGATTGCAACACTCTATGCTGAATATGTTTATGATTCTTTTGATAAGTCACTTCCTAATGGCTTTTATAATGGTAAGGCAATGCTTTATATTATGGACGCTAAAACAGAAAGACTGATATTAAAACCGAAAGGTATGGGGGAACGTAGCGCAGGACACTTGAATTTAGAGGATTTTTTTCGTGCCAACAATATTCTTGATTCAAATCTTCGTGATGAATTAAGAAGTTCTGTAAAAAATGGCAAAAATGTATTATTTTATCATGATATCAGACACAAAAATGCACTCAATTATATGTGGTCAGTAAATGATGGCGCAATTTATTTAATAGGTTATGTACCCATTGAGGCAATACAACAAGAAGGAAAAACAGTAAATCAAAATATATTTATTGTTGTTGCTGTTATGTTAAGTGCATTTTTTTTATGTTGTATGTTATATTATTTCAACCAAAGACAACAAAATAAAATTAGAAAAGAAAGAGAAATAGAAAGAGAAATACATAACAAGCAACTTGCAGAGGCATTACAAGCTGCACAAATAGCAAGTAATTCCAAAACAACATTTCTTTCTAATATGTCACACGATATTCGTACACCTATGAATGCTGTATTAGGATTTACAACACTGCTTGCTATGGATGCAGAAAATCCTGCAAAAGTAAGAGAATACACTAAAAAAATTTTTGCCTCAGGACAGCATTTATTGAGTTTAATAAATGATATATTAGATGTTTCTAAAATTGAAAGTGGTAAAGTGGTACTAAATATTGACAAATTTACATTAAATGATTTGGTATCTTCTATTGATGCTATTATACGCCCTATGGCAAAATCGAAAAATCAAATATTTCATATGGAAGTTACAGGTATAAAACATGAATACTTTATGGGTGATGAAACAAGAATCAATCAAATATTGATAAATCTGCTTTCTAATGCTGTAAAATATACTCAGCCAAAAGGAAATATATGGTTTCGTATTATAGGATTAAAACAACGCTCTCATCAATATGAACATATACGAATAGAAGTAGAAGATGATGGATATGGTATGACACCAGAATATCTTGAAACAATATTTGATGCATTTACAAGAGCAGAAAATAGTACAACAAATAAAGTACAAGGTACAGGGCTTGGTATGGCAATTACCAAAAATATTATAGAACTTATGGGCGGAACAATAGAAGTATTCAGCGAAGTAGATAAAGGAAGCTTATTTAGAGTAGAGCTGGAATTCCGTATACCAGAAGAACAGGTTGATAAACAATTCTGGAAAAATTATGGTATATCAAATATATTGGCAGTTGATAATGTTTTAGATGTTTGTCAAAGTATTGAAACGCTTATGCATGATACAGATGTTTCAATAGAAACATTTGTTGATATTCAAAAAGCATTACAAACTATTTATGATAATAAACAACTTTATGATATGATATTACTTGGTTGTAATGCCCCTATCACAAAAAAAATAGATACAGCAAAAAAAATACGTGAAATACTGCCTGATGTTTGTATAATATTTTTAATAGAAAATGATAGTGAAGATGTTGAGCAAATGATTGATATGGAAAACACTGCTATACTCATAAAACCATTTTTTGTATCTGCATTAAAAGAAAAAATATTAGAAATGCACCATCTATCAAATAGTGAAAATACATTCTCCGATACAGATGTGCCAACACTGGAAGGAATGCACTTTCTTGCCGCAGAAGATAATGAAATCAATGCTGAAATATTAGAAGAAATATTGACAATGGAAGGGGCAAGCTGTGAAATTGTTGAAAATGGTCAAATGGCATTAGAACACTTTCAAAAATCCTCAGAATATGAATTTGATGCCATACTTATGGACGTCCAAATGCCTATTATGAATGGTTATGAAGCAACAAAAGCAATTAGAGCATTACAAAGAAAGGATGCTCAAACGATACCAATTATAGCTATGACAGCAAATGCTTTTGTAGAAGATGAAAAAGAAGCATTAAAATCAGGTATGAATATACACATATCAAAACCGATTGATATTGATATGCTATATCAAACAATTAAGCAATGTGTAAAAAGAAAGGAGTAAAAATATGAAAAAAATACTTTTATTATTGATTTCTTTCATAACAATATTTTCTTTTACTGCTTGCACAAATCATCAAAACAGTAATTTAATAACATCAGAATCACAACAACAAAAAGTGGTAAATTTATTTGGTCCCATGGAAAAAACAAATCCTAATGCAGACAATATAGCAAGAACTGCTTTTGATATGACAGTAGCACTTGCAGAACAAAAATTAAATTTGTTAGTAGAATATAGAACATATACAGCAGAAAATTATAAAGAAAAAACATATGATGATGTGACACTTGACCGTATACGTAACAATATGGACGATTGGTATTTATTAAATCCTGATATTATACAGATATTAGGTACAGAAGGAAAGCTTGTTGATTTATCCGTATTGGACAGTGCCAAAAATTTGAGAGAAGTAGTCAAAACAGCAAATACTGTTGATGGAAAATTAGTAGCAATACCACAGGAAGTAGTTGTACATGGGCTATTTGTAAATAAAGATATGTTTGATAAATACAATTTGGCACTACCCAATACACCAGAAGAATTTTTGCATTGCTGTGAAGTGTTTCAGCAAAATGGTATTGAAACGCCTATCGGTGCAAATCGTTGGTGGTTAGAAAACTTTGTATTTGCACAAGCATATGCGGATTTATATAATGGTGATACTACACAACAGGAAATACAACAATTAAACAGTGGTGAGCGTAAATACAGCGATTATATGAGAAATGGTTTTGAATTTTTGAAAAAATTGATTGATAATGGTTATGTTGATGCTGAAAAAGCATATATTTCTGAGGCAATAGAGGGAGAAATGACAGACTTTTTGGCACAAAAAACACCTATTGTTATGGCTTATTGGGGTGCTGCAAATACAGATACTGCTTATGGAAATACTGATTTTGAATTGCAGGTAATTGGATTCCCAAGTAATAGAGGACAAATGCCTGTTGTTTCTATGACAGGTTATGCTGTCAATGTAAATGCAGAACATCTACATGATGTTATGAATGTTTTAGATACTATACTTTCTGATGAAGCACTTCAAATTTATGCAGAAACAAATAAAGTGATTTCTCCTTCCAAAAATGTGGAAGTGGATTGTGTGCCTGCATTAAAACCTTTAAATGATAAAATACAACAAAATATTTATGTGCTTGGTTCTAATGCTGGTATGAATGTGGAACAATGGGGAAATACTTGCTTGATTGTTAGAAAATTATTAACTGGTGCAAGTGTAGAGGAATGTATGGCGGAATTTGATGCATTACAACAAAAAGCATTACAATAAATAACAACTGTTTGTAATAGGGAAAACTTTTTGTATCTATAAAAAGTTTTCCCTATGTTTTTATTTGTAATTTAACAAATTATTTCAATACAATTTTTTTAGGAAATGCTTGTTTTTTACAAATTCTCCAAACAGTATCAATATAACTTCTAGTGTATTTTTGTTCTATATAATGATAGTAATATGCTCCCCTATTTGTGATAGTATAGCCATATGGACATTTTTTAATGAGTCCTAATTTTTCAGCAATACAAAATTCAAATCTAAACAAATATTCTATATCACAACCTATTTCTTTTTTAAAATCTCTTTTATCAATATGTAATGTATAAGTATGCCAAAATAAATAATATACCGCTTTTTGACGCATTGTAAAACGTAATGTCAATGCATTTGGCTATTTATTATGATGCAGTGTATTGATATATTGTTTTACAGAAAATGTATTGATATGCATAGTATCACAAAATAATGATACAGCAGATGTTCCAAATCCTATAAAATGATTCCTCGTAATAGAAGAATATTTTTTTGTATCTGGTAATGCAAATGTCCACACCGATGTCCTTTTTTTATTTGTTTTATTGCAATAACGAACAATAGTGTTTAAAAGTATTTTCTTTTTGTGTTCGGAAAGTGGTTTATATTGATTATTGTTAAATGTAAAATCAATAAAAGGATATGTTGAAATCTGTGTAGCATGACATCGAAATGCCATTTCAATATCTTTTTTTAATGTATATTGTGTTTGATTTGGCATAGCAAATATTAAATCCATATCTACTGTTTCAAAATTTGCCTTTTTTATTATTTTTGCCATATTGGCATAGTTATATTTTTTTCTATTTAGACTTTTCAAACATTGTTTGTGAAAGGATTGTATTCCTATACTAATCATAGTAATACCTATACTCTTTAAATAAAGTAAATTTTGTTCTGTTATATCTTCTGGATGCAGTTCTATACCTATTCCCTCTGTAATATCAAAATGTTTTTGAAGTGTGGTAATAATTTCAGACAGATATTCTATTAATAATGCTGGTGTTCCACCTCCAAAATACAGACTTGTTACTTTTTTTATTCGTTTATTATGACAACGCAATGTAATTTCTTTTAATAAAGCATTTTTATATTGCAATGCTCTTTCTTTTTTATATATCTCTTTGCAGTAGGGACAATAATCACATAAACTTCTGCAAAAAGGAATATGCACATAAATACCTAAATTATCTATATTATTATAATTTTCAAATATATTTTGATTGGTAAATAAAAATGGTTTTGTACTTTTTGTTAGCCACATTGTCAAAAGAGATGTTAGCATTTTATTTTCCTCCTATATATATTTTAAATAAGTAAAAAGCATCTCCAGTATTATTTTTAAATTTCCTCTAAAAAGCAATGTATACTCTGCTACAAAAAAATAACCGCATTTTTTACACAATCCCTTTTCATGAATACATCTTCCGCATATTGAAATATTCCCCTGCTCTATTACCACACATTGATAACAGGGTGTTGGAAATGTATTGTTTATTAAATAGGGAAATGCACTGACTAAATTAAATATGGGATATTTTTGTTTCTTTAATTTCGCAATGATATTACAGCAAATTTTTTTGTCTTTTTTATGTAACTGTAAATATTCAGTACATTCATATGGTGTGTGAAAAT
>OFHA01000334.1_pt1 | contig 42107 bp, 38 predicted proteins | sample 1521891 | NCBI WGS metagenome assembly OFHA01 (sample SAMEA3504089, study PRJEB24116) | mouse gut metagenome | biome: mouse gut; feature: mouse-associated habitat; material: faeces | place: Denmark | collected 2011
TCTATCATACAGGTTTGCTCCAGTTTTGTATAGGTACGCACTATCTACCGTTTACCTTTATTTAAATTCTTGCATTAGAGTTTCTATTATCTGGGAACCTTTTGCTGTTTTCCCAGTTCCTCCTAAAGAATGATAAATTTCATAAATATGGCTACAATATTCAGATATATCTTTGTCTGTTAAAATATCTATATCAATGGATTTAACATCACTTGGCGATATTTGAGATGAGTTGTTTTTCTTTGCAAAGCTATAATATAAAACATAAAAAAGTAAATCGCCTTGTTGACTTGCATTATACAATCCGCATTGACGTAAATAATTTTTAATGCGATTAGCACAAATAATTATTTTATAATACACAATTAGGTCAATGTCGCCTTTATACAGAAAATCATAGTATTCATCATTTGTTAATAGAGTAGATGGTCTTGCACGTGAATAATTTGGCTTTTGTAAAAGTACAGCGATTAAGGATTGCGCCAAATATGAAACACTTACAATTTCTGAATTCTTTTTGCCGAGGTTTTTATAGTGGTTTTTTCTTCTGTCATAAAAAAGCCCCTTTTGTTTAAAAAACATTTCAATTTGCCAATGAATAGAGTCGGAAACACGCAAAGATGATTTCGGTATAGATGTCTGATTGTTTGTTGCTAAAATAATATCATCGCGCGAGGTTTCGTTTGTTGGTACAATTATTCTTACAAGGACATGGCGAGAATCGGAATCTAATTTTTCTGGATGCTCTGAAAAATAGTTATATATTTCATTAGAGGTTTGTAATCCATTAACTATTTCAGGTTCCGTAATCATCAAAGATTTGCTTGTTACAGGAGAAATATCATTTGCCAGAATAGTTATACCGTTATTAAGCCACCAAAAATCTATATTATCATTTTTGGTCAATGTGCTATGTATTTTTTTATTTACGACGACACTTCCCTGATAATCACGTATATTTGATTCAAAAATAGATTGTTCAAGTGTATCACTGTTGTTGGTTATGAAATTATAATACTTTTTTAGAGAAACTAAAGCAATATAATCTTTGTTGACCCCTAAGGAAATTGCGTTATCGGCAAGAGAAAGTTCATAGTCTTGTACAGATGGGGTATTAAGGATTTCCATCAGTCTTTTTGCGCCATAGTAGTCAACTGATATTTTGGCGGAAGGGAATAAAGATTTAATCTGTTCTTTTAACTCATCGCCTTGTTGTTCTACATTTGGATGAATCTGTTCACCTTCGGAAATGTACCAATATTTGAGATTAAGTTTGATTCTTTTCCTGATTAGAGTTGTATAAACATCTCGAAATAATTGAAAAGAATCACGAACATCTTCGTTGTAACGATTAGAATAATCGTCTATCCGCTTATTCAAATCAAAAAGATTATTAGATACGGCTTTCCATTTCATTATTGCATCTTCTTTGAATGAGGTGCTGGTCTTTGATTGAATTATTATCATTTCCAGTGTGCTATCAGAAAGAATTTCCCTGTTTTCTAAAAAATCTTCTTTGACGAGTAAACCGTTACAAAAAATAAATATGGAGTCACAGCCCCCGTCGTTGCCAGAACCCTTTATTCCTTGTAAAATTTCTTCGTCGCTTAGCGTATATGATTTTAGAACTGTTTTTGCCGAAAAAAATTCAAAGAAATCTTCGATTGTTGCAAATCCATTGCAATCATCTTCGTACTCTAGTTGAATTAAATCTTTTAACAGGACTTGTGTATTTGTCATAATGGTACTCTCCCTTACATTTCAATTTTTTTGTGTTTTATACTTGCCAAATAAGATATTGAAGTTAATTTGCAGAATAACTTTTGGACAAGGTCTTTGTTTGGTATATTTATGAAATCCATTCTATCATAAAAAGATAGGTTTTGGTGAAATTTATTCACATGTTGGAAAGAGCGTTAAAGAATGTATTATTCTAATTTTATTTTCTCATCAATGAATTGGAAAAAGCAAAGATAGGATTCCATACTATATCGTCTTATTTTGTAGTTGATTTGTTTCTTCAATCAACAAATCAACTTCATTTTTTTCCATTCTTTTTCGGTTCTCATCATAAAGCCCATATTGTTCATAAGCGTGAGCCTTTGCCTGTTTTGCGGAAATATGCCCGGCTCCAGACAGCACTTCCCGTCCTGTCATATTCAGGAAATTATTGAGGTAAGTTTCCCAGTCTTTCATATACATAGGGTTATGCCTTCGTGCCTGGTCTTCCGCAAAGTCCAGGTACATCGTTACCACCCTGTTTAATTCCTTCATTTCATCCTCATTGAGATAGTTCTTGGCGATATCCACATCTTTTTTGCGGACTTTTGCGCCCTCAAAAGCAGTCAGCCCCATATTGTCTTTCGTGGCGTCTGCCCTCTGCATAATGACTTCTGCCGCGGTATGCCCATGTACTCCGTAATGTATTTTATTCTGGACAGTTTTAAAGAACAATTCTGCGTCTTTATCATTGCTGGAATAATCAACGGATGTTTTGTATATGTCGCAGATTTTCTGGTAGAACCGCTTTTCCGAAGTCCTGATTTCGCGGATACGCTCTAACAATTCATCAAAATAATCTTCGCCAAAGGGTTTTGGGTTTTTCAGGCGTTCGTCATTCATGGAAAATCCCTTACGGGAATATTCTTCTAAGATGGCAGAAGCCCAGTTCCGAAAATGCATCCCCACATTGGAACGGACACGGTAGCCGATGGCAAGAATCATTTTAAAATTGTAATGCTTTTTCTTCCGTTTAATTTGCCTTTTTCCCTCTGTTTGAACTTGTAAGAAATCCTTACAAGTTGAAAGTTCATCCTGTTCACCATCAGAATAAATATTGCGGATATGCATGGTGATGTTTTGAGGAGTCGTGTTATAGAGTCTGGCAATGGCTGACTGATTCATCCAGATGTCGCCATTTTGGAAAAACACATCAATTCTGGTATCGCCTTTTTCCGTCTGGTAGATAAGGATATTTCCCAATTCCATCATTTCATCATTCTTCATCTGCCAAATCTGCCTTTCTGCCGTTTGCCCGGCTTTTATACACATTATACTGGTTCTTGCACTGCCCGTTGCAAAATACCGTATTTGGTCTGGATGCAAGGAATACCTTGCCGCAGTGCTTACAGACTTTCAAGGAGGATTTCTCGTCTGTCAGCATGAAACTGAACATCATCTGTATTGCCAACAATAATGAATGGAAATCCCATACAATCGTGGGCTTTTCCAGTAATTCAATATGGTAGGTTGGCGCAATGCCGCCAAATGCCGCCATGCCCTGCCGGTATAAACTTTTTTGCATATCGTCAAGAGTGCCTCTGTCCTGATAATATAGGAAAGCAGATACAAATGTAAATGCCCAGTCGGTAAATTCTTTTAACAGCCATTCATAGGATTCCGCATATTCCCTCTGGAAACTCATGGTTACTGCCTGTGGCTGGCTGCTCATAGTCATTGTCAATGTAATCATTGATGGGTCGCTGACGTTCCAGCGAGATTCCACGCTGCGCTTTACAAAATCAAGCCCGATAAAGGGAAAAAAGTATGACAGGTATTCTTCCGTTGCCATGTTTTCCTGTCTGATGAAATGGTTCTTCGGGAAATATACCGCTTCATAAGTAATAAACTCTGGTGTGGTGGGAAGTGCTGTCATAAAGCCAAGAAGTCCATAGGAAGATACAAATTCCATAACCGCATCCTGTTTTGTCTGCTCGTTAGTATCTTTATTCATGCAGACGACACCTGTATTTATCGCATGAAGTACCATTTTATCAGAATCCTTTAGCGGATTATATAATTCTGGTTTTGCTTTTTCGGCAGGCGTGATATACAATCTGCCTTTATCATCTTCTCTCCACTCATACTTATCATACCGTACCCAGTGGGAACTGGTCTTTTCAAAAAGGTTCATTATTATCACCTCAATTATGTGTAATTGATATTGCTGTTAAATATATTACTATCGTAGCAGATATGTTAAATATCGTCAATCGCTACTTTGATTTTTTATTTTGAATGCATCGGTATTTGAATGTCCTTTATCAGAAAAGTCAGGCGAATATTTATCTAAAAATTCTTTTTCCTTTTGGCTTAGGGGCAGCTTCATCTCCTGTCTTTCAAATAAAGCAAGATATAATTTCTTCCGCAGTTTTTTCAGGATGGTATTTTTCACTTTTAGGATATTGCGGTCAGTCTGACTGCGAATGCGCGCAATTCTTTGGTTGGAATACTGCCGGATGGCACTGTAATAAAGAACTTCTTTGTGGATGTCTTTTAATTCAAAGATGGCATTCGCAATATCTGTATTTTCAATCAGTTCATGCATTTCAAAAGGACAGTCAAAGATGGCATCCAGAAAGTCGCCTTTTATTATCTGCTGCCAGAATACATGACGGATTGGTTCAGGCACAATAACCTGTTCGGGCGATGCGCCCCATTCCAGCGGCACATCGGAACGCCCTATGACATGGTAGCGGTATCTCCTGTCTGCATTTGCGTCAAGCCTGTCCCACCAAGACTGCACATTTCGGAAATCGTTTTCTGTTCTTGCGGAATCTTCCAGCCGGGTCAGGGCTTCTTTTTGTGTATCCCTCCACAGCTTTTTTCTTGATGTGGGGGCGAAGGCTGTTTCTTCTGTTAAGGAGTTTTCTTCTTTTTCCTGTTCTATTTCCTGTATGGCGGAGCGTTCCATTTCCAGTGCGTCTAAAAGTTCATTATCAAAATCATAATCGTCCGTTTCTGAAAACGATACTATTTCTTTTTGCATTATGGAGTCACCGCCTTTTTATCTATATATTAAAAATTTTTTTCCAGCTTTTTTCAAAATAGTTCTGATTTGTTATGTATTTTTCTCCTATTGGTGACAGGGGGTAATTGTTTATTTGATAAAACAATTACAAAAAGCCGGAAAGGAGAATCGGATTTTGTTTTATATGGGACTGATAAATGGGAATGGCTGTTTTTGCTACAGACCACCGCCCCATAAGCATTATACAAAACGAATGTTCTAAAATCAATGGGAGGATTTTATTTTTATGGGAGACAGCAGGGAAGAAACAAAAAATAGCAGTTTTACAAAACGCATAGGGATAACCACTTATGTGGTGAATGTGCATTTTTCAGAAACAGGTTCTGCCACAGTGGAGGATAGATTACTGCATCTTATCAGGAATGATGTATGTGTAAATGGTCTGCCTGTGATGGCAGAAGAATGATTTTGATTTGCTGTCAACGCCAACTTGAAATTGTAAGAAAACGCCGACCAAATTTTGTAGTTTCTCGGCGGGGTCATGCAGCAACTTCAAGCGTTTCCCTGCTCAAATAGCGTGTTCACGCTCTGCTGCTTCTGGCGCATAAATTCCCTGCGTTCTTTTAGTCTGTATGACTCTCCTTTGATGTTGACCACGGTACAATGATGCAGGACCTGGTCCAGAATGGCGGAGGCAATGGTGACATCAGCAAACACCTCATTCCACTGCGAAAAAGTCTTGTTAGAGGTAAAGACCGTGGATGTCTTTTCATACCGCCTTGCGATGAGCTGGAAAAACAGGTTGGCCCCCTGAATGTCCATAGGGAGATATCCAATCTCATCAATGATAAGCATCCTGTACTTGGACAGGATTTTGAGCCTGTCCGGCAGCCGGTTCTCAAAGTGGGCTTTCTTGAGCTGTTCAATGAGCTGGTGACAGTTGATGTAGTAGGTTGAAAACCTGTGTCTTGCAGCTACAAGCCCAAGGGCTGAGGCAAGATGCGTCTTTCCCACTCCCGGCGGCCCCAGAAAGACTACATTTTCCCCGTTTTCCAAGAAACGCATGGTTGCCAGTTCATCGATCTGGCGTTTATCAATAGAGGGCTGGAAAGAAAAATCAAAGTCGTCCAGAGTCTTTTTAATGGGGAAACCGGACATCTGAATCTGTTTCTCATATGCGCGTCTGCGCTTGGATTTCGCTTCTTCAGCAAAAATGTGATCCAAAACATCCACGACATTTAATTTCTCCGCCACCGCCCGTTCCAGGTAGTTGTCCAGAATCTCCAGAGTGTTCTTCATCTTGAGGCTTTCCAGATTCTCTTTCAGCCTATCCATGGTCAATTCATTCATACAGCACCTCGTCATATCTGGACAGGTCAGAAGATTTCAGAGGAAAATCAATGACCTTGTCCTGTTCCAAAAGTATATTTTCTGCATCCATTGTCTGTTTCATAGTGAGCCGCCTATAGTGCTGCGGATTGACAACCATATCTTTTTTCTGATACGATATCCGGTGCAGAGCTATCTGCTTTCCCTCATAGTAGGCAGCCAGCATAACGGTATACCAGAACGGTAGTTTGTGATAAGATGTGCTTGGGTAGTTTGGGTTGGGTAAACAGGGCGGTTGCTAAATCAGCTTCTTTTATGCAATTCTTTCTCCTGTCTCATTCCGGGCGAAAAAAGGCAGGACCAAAAGAGCTTGCATACTGGAAAGCTGATTTAGTCCTACCTAAATTCGGGTTTCATTATGTCCGTGCGGCTCATTCCCACGAACAACCCTCCTTGTGTTACATAATTGCCACACGGTATGATTTTTGTCAAAAATATGATTGTAAACAGGCCTGTCCTAACCAAAACTCTGGAAAAAATCATCATTTTCTATTAGGACTGAATCAGCGGAACCCCTTGATTTTACGGGCTTCTTGCTAACGTAACCTTATTATAACCTCCTCCCCCCACTCCATCATAAGTGCCGCACTCCCAGTCACAAAAGGTGTTGCAAAAGAAGTACCCGAAACCTGTACAAAAGTTTGGTCCGGCCCTATGGTGGCGATATTTACTCCTGGTGCCGCAATATCCGGTTTTACATTCCCCTGAAGCATCCTCTCACCCAAAATGCTTCTTACAGGATATCCCCTGCCGGAAAAATCCGCATAAGAGCCATAGGCAGCATCATAAGCCCCAACAGTAATCACTTTTGACGCTGTGGAGGGAATGGTCAGTGTTTTCTCCGGCGTCGGGGTAAAAAAACGGGTGGCAGTATTCAGCACCACATTACTGGGCAGATAAAAATCATAATTACCAGTCACTGTTTTCACCGGATAGAGATAAAAGGTCCAGACTCCCTGGTTCACATAATTTCCAGTCGGTAGAAAGTCAAAATAAATCTCCTGATTCACAGAATAGGGGGAAGGCTCACCCACATAAATCAAAATCCTGGTTTGCTCCAAAACCACGCTGTCCCCTCCTGTATGGGAAACATCCACCAAAGTCTCCTGCCCGCCTGGTGAAACCAGTTCTATTCTGAAGACATCTGTATATTCCTTCCATAATTGGACGCTGACGGTTCCCTGGTAATTGCCTACACTTAACTCAATTCTCTGCCTTTGGGACGGGTTTGCATTCATCCCAAAACTTCCCGCCACATGCCCCCCTGCCGCGCCTTCATTTCCGCTCCCTACGCAGACGGCACACCTACCGATTTCAGATGCGTTGTCCAGGAACCGCTCTACCAGGGATGTGCCGTCATGGGAACCATAAGTATTGCCAAAGCTCAGGTTCACTGCCATAGGCATTCCCAGTTCCACCGCCTTTTTGACTGCATAAGTCATGGCACGCATCAGTTCTGTAGTCCTTGGAAAAGAATCCGGCGCTGGGGTACCCATTTTTACCACCAGAAGTTCGCATTCCGGCGCTACACCCTGATACTGTCCTTCCAATAGCCTTCCTCCCCCGGCGGCAATGGCCGCCACCGCCGTCCCGTGACCAGTCGAGTCAATACTTGGTACAAGACGTTTAGGGGCAAGGCTCCTTAATGCGGCGTCTATCCGTGCTTTATCAAACTCTACCCCTACCGCAAATCCCTCTGGCGGCTGCGCAATATTGGCGTATTCTTCTGCCCCTTCCGGTACCATCTGGTCAACCCCCGCCGGTGTCAGTGTCTGGTCCCACAAAAAGCGGATTCTGGTATTCCCCTGGCTGTCCCGGAATTCCGGGCTTTCAAAATCAATTCCCTCTGGCGTTCATTAAATGCAAAAGGATTTCTTTTCCATATAGGAAAATACTGTCAGTTATGATAAAATACTATGGAAAACATCACAAATACAAAGGAGACTTATTATGAAGAAGTATCGAACATTAAAGCAAAAAATCATATTTTGCATCATGTCTGTTTCCGTTCTTCTCACAGTGCTTATCACAACGGTTATGTCTGCTGGCAGTTTCCGTTCCACCAACGCCACAATGCTAAGTAACATGGAAATTATGGCAAGAACTGCCGCCCAGAATATTAGTTCCAATCTCCACCTGCTGACAGAACGGGTACACAATTTTTCCAGGGAAGAAATTTTTACCAGTGATGATTATACTGTTTCACAGAAACAGGCACGCCTTGATGAAATTAAGCTGCAGATAGAATTCCTCTGGTTGTCGGTATATGACCAGTCAGGCCATAAGATTTTTGGTGACCAGGATGCTCCTGCAGATATTTCCAATACCAAGTATTTTTCCCTTTTAACCCAGACAGGAAATGTAGTGATCGGCGAACCCCACTATGAAAATGAAACCCTCCAGATTTGTGTGGGAGCCCCTTCTGCCAACAACGAGGGTACCACCACTTATCTTGTTGGGAGTTATAAATATGATATTTTAAACGATGTACTCAGCCAATTGGTAATTGGCAATACCGGCAGCGCCTGCATCTTGAATGAAGAAGGTGATATCATAGGCGACCGGAATCTGCAGAACATCATCGACGGGAAAAATATTTATGATTTATACCCCTCAGAAACCAATGAACAGAAGTTTGATAAAATCACGGCCCTTTATATTGATTCCTCCATTATGATATTAGGGCACCGCCTGCACTACACTGGCTATTCCCCTATTCCCGGCACTAACTGGGCATTATTTTTGTATGCGCCTCAAGTAGAATTTATGGACACCGTTTATTTTTCAACATTGCTGTCCGTGCTTTTATCCCTGGTGCTGCTTCTTATTGCCGCGGCCATCATCGTCCCGGTTTCCAAGGGGATTACCAATCCTTTGTCCGAAGCCACGAAACGGCTGCAGTCGTTGTCAACAGGCAACTTAAACCAGGAGGTCCTCATCTCAAAAAGTAATGATGAAACCACTGTCCTGACAAAAGCGCTCTCCCAGACCATTGCCAGCCTGAAAGGCTACATCCAGGATATTGAAACTTGTTTGGGCGCCCTCTCCGGCGGTGATTATACCATCCATATTCCCGATAATTTCTATGGGGATTTTGCCTCTATCCGGAAATCCCTATGTAATATCACCGATGCGCTAAACCGTACTATGCTGCAAATGAACCAATCTTCCTCCCAGGTGTCCGATTGCGCCAGGGCAATGCTGGAATGCTCCCGGGAACAGTCCCAGTTACTGGAGAATATGGAAGACTGTATGGCGGCCATTACCTCCTCTATCGGTAAAAACAAGGACAATGTACTTCAAATTGAAGAATTTTCAGAAATGGCAAGCCAGAAAACCACCCTTGGCAACAATTACATGGAGAAGCTGTTAACTGCAATGTCCCATATCCACGGCACAGTAAATGAAATTTCCAAGGTAAGCCTGTTAATTGAGAATATATCCAAGCAGACCAACCTGCTGTCCCTGAACGCATCCGTTGAGGCGGCAAGGGCAGGGGAAGCCGGGCGGGGCTTTGCGGTAGTCGCCAATGAAATCAATGAGCTGTCCGCCAAAACTGCCAGCGCCCTTACAGAAACAGGCCGCTTGATCACCAATTCCACGGAAACCATCCAGGCAGGTTTGGAGACCGCCTCCCTGACAGCACAGACTTTCCAGGAAATTGCAGAGCTTACCGGGCAATACCATGCCATATCCGGCAGGCTTTCCAATACGGCAAAGGAACAGACTGATGCAGTCAATTATGCCAATGGCCGTCTTGCCATGGTACGGGATATTGCCCGTAAAAATGATGAAATGGCTGCAGAATCCTTATCCCAGGCTGAAAGCCTAAGCAATTATGTAAAGCAGGTTAAAGTGAGAAACTACAAATAAATTGGGAGATTAAGATGAGAAATAAATTGATTAAAAAGATGGGTATGGTTTTGCTGGTTGCCACATTATCCCTTAGCGGCTGTGGCTCCAGCGATAAAATGAAGGATGGTTTTTATACTGCGGAAATGTCCGAATATTCCCACGGCTGGAAAGAGTATATCTGCATTCTGGTGAAAGCTGACAAAATTGTCTACGTGGAGTTTAACGCCAAGGATCCCAGCGGCTACATCAAAGCATGGGATAATGCTTATATGACCGAAATGAAGTCTGTCACCGGTACTTATCCCAATGAATATACCCGGTATTACGCCGCACAATTAATTGACAGACAAGGCAGTGAAGAAATAGATGCTTTAAGCGGGGCCAGCCACTCCCATAGTAACTTCCTCAGACTATCTGCCGCCGCAATCGAACAGGCCAAAAAAGGAGACGATGCAACCGCAATCGTAACATCAGAAACTGAATGAAACAAACACTGCCGCACTTCGCGGGCCAACGTTTGTAACAAACGCCGTCACGCTACGCGGGCTGGCTTATTGTAACAAACGCCGTCACGCTACGCGAGCCGGCTTATTGTAAGAAAAAGCGCAGGAATATTAATTCCCTGCGCTTTCTTTTTATGGACAGTTGTGTTGTCTTCTTAATATTTGCCAAAGTCATCCCCTAAGGAAATTACCTGCTCGTTATAATCATCCATGGGCATGGAGGATGAGGAACCCTTATAGGAAGAAGAATAGGATGTACTCCTTGCCCCTCCCATATTAGCGCTTCCTGCACCAAGGTTATAAATAGTAAGCATATCGCGCATCCTGGATGCCTGATTGGACAATTCCTCACTGGCTGCGGCACATTCCTGGCTGGTAGCAGAATTGGTCTGTACTACCTGGGATACCTGGGAAATTGCCTGCTCTATCTGGGCAACCGCTGTTGCCTGATAGTTGGAAGATTCTGCAATGCCGTTGATGATCATTTCGCTCTCCTGCACCACCTTGGCGATTGCATCCATTGCCTTAGCTGTATCCCCGGCAATCCTAGAACCGGAATTTACCTTCAGGATAGATTCTTCTATCAATTCCGCTGTCTCTGCGGCAGCCGATGCACTCTTAGCCGCAAGGCTTCTTACTTCCTCAGCAACTACTGCAAATCCTTTTCCTGCATCTCCCGCCCTAGCTGCTTCTACTGCTGCATTTAAGGCAAGGATATTGGTCTGGAACGCAATATCATCAATTACCTTGATAATCTTGGAAATACTTTCAGAGGATTTGTTAATGTCATGCATGGCTCCCATCATATCCTGCATCTGCTGGTTTCCGCGTTTTACATCCTCAATCGCTTTTACCACCAGGCCTGCCGCCTTGTTTGCTTCCACTGCATTCTGTTTGGTCTTATCTGCAATCTCATCAATTGATGCGGTAATTTCCTCAATTGCGCTTGCCTGCTGTGTGGATCCCTGTGCCAGCGCCTGGCTTGCACTTGCCACCTGGGAAGAACTGATCGTAACCTGTGCGCCTGCATCGCTGATATTGGTAAGCGCATTCAGGTTATCCTCTACCAGCTTCTTCAGGGAATTTCCCAGCATATCCTGGGGGGATTTGGGAATCACTGTAACGGTAAGATTACCGTTTGATACTTCCTCCGCAATCTTGGACTGGTATTTGATATTATCAATTACCTTGTTGTACTCATCAACCAGCTCACCAAATTCATCGTTATTATATTTCTCCATTTCAATGTCAACATGGCCTATGGCAATTTGCTTTGCCGCATCAGAAAGCTGCAAAACTGACTTTTCGATAATCCTTATCAATAGGATTGCGATAACCGTCGTAATCGCCACACATACAAAGGCAACAATGGCTGTAAAGATTGCAGCGTTTCTGGCATATTCCTGCTGGCGGACAGGGTCTTTAATTGCCGCCGCCGTCTTTGTGGTCAGGTCGCTGAAAATCAAGTTGATTATCAAAAATATAACCGGAACCATGAAACCGATTATCAGCTTTGTCTTCATCTTCATGTTTTTCATTAATTGATACCTCTCATTCTTCACCTAAAATCATATCGTTTGCCTGTTCGGCAACTGACAAATCATCATCATTAAGCAATTTGTCAGGATCCAGCAATAATTTCACTGCGCCCCCCACTTTTCCAATACCATACACATATTTTTGCTGCCCTTTATCCATGCGCCCAATGGTAGGGGGCGGCAGGATATTCTCTTCCTTGATTTCCACAACCTCCGCAATCTTTTCCACAATCAGCCCCACCATCGTAGATTTTACGTTAATGACAATGATACAGGTTCTGTCGTTATATTCAAAGGGTTCCTGCTTAAATCTCAGCCGGACGTCAATGACAGGAATTACTTTACCCCTTAAGTTGATAAGGCCCTTAATATAATCTTCCGTTTCAGGGATGGCGGTAATTGTCTGAAACTGGATAATCTCACTTACATATTCTATTTTCAGTCCAAAGTATTCATTCCCTGATTTAAAGGTCATGTACTTTCCCTTTTGTGCATCATGCTCACTTGAAGCGGCCTGACCGTCCGCCGCCCTTCTTTTCAATTCGCTCATTTCACTCATTGAATATACCGTTCCTTTCTGTTAATTAGTTAAACCAGCCCGCCAGGATCCAGGATCAATGCAATGCTTCCGTCACCGAGCTGTGTACATCCGGACAAACCTTTTACTTTCTTGATATAAGGTGGAATGGGCTTCACCACAATTTCCTGTTCTCCAATCAGTTTATCCACAAACAGGCAGATTTTCTTATCTTCCACCTCAAGAATCAGCATCATCCCGTTTTCTACAGATTCCTCATATTTATCCAGGCCATACCATCTTCCCAGGCGGATCACCGGATAACATTCGCCCCGGATCATGATGTATTCCTCTCCGTTCGGTTCATGGATCATCATATCTTCCCTTACGCTGACAAACTGCTTGATCACTCCGGTTTCCAATACAAAGGAAGAATTACCGGTCTCCATGACAATACCGTCAATGATTGCCAGGGTGAGGGGAATCTTAAGGCTCATAATGCTTCCCAGGCCCGGCGAGCTGTCAATATCCAATACGCCGCCAATGGACTGAATATTCTGTACCACCACATCCATGCCCACGCCCCTGCCTGAATATTCCGTAACCTGCTCATTGGTAGAAAAGCCTGCCAGGGTAATAAACTGGTAAACCTCTTTATCCGTGTAGGAGGATTCCGGCTTCCCATCCTCTAAAAGCCCCTGCTTCCTTGCCTTGGCAAGTATTTTGGCACGGTCAAGCCCTTTTCCGTTATCCTCCACGCTGATCCACACCTTGCCTGCTTCTGTCCTGGCAGAAAGGGTGACCTTACCCTTGTCGGGTTTCCCTGTCTCTATCCGCTCATCATTGGTTTCAATACCATGGTCTACAGCGTTCCTTACTAAATGCATCAGCGGGTCGGAAATATGCTCAATAATATTCTTGTCAACTTCCGTCTGCTCACCCACCATCTCAAACTCAATGTCTTTCCCCAGCTTCCTGGATACATCGAATACGATACGGTTCATTTTCTGGAAGGTGTTCGTCAGGGGAACCATCCTCATGGACATGATAACGTTCTGCAAATCTGTGGAAATTTTTGACATCTGTGCCGCTGCCTTGTTAAACCGGTTCAGGTTAAGGCCAGGCACCTTTAAATCCGGGTTCTGCAGCACCACAGACTCGGAAATTACCAGTTCCCCAATCAAATCCATAAGCTGGTCCATTTTGGTAATGTTTACGCTGATAAAGGATGCCTTTTCTGTCTTGGATTTATCCTTTGCCAGGGTCTTGGGCTTACCGGGCGCTTTGGACTTGATGACAAAATCACCAGGCGCTATCTTAGGTTTTTCAGGAGCCTGCTCTTCTTTCGAAGCCTCCTGGGACGCCTGTACCTTGCTTTCTATTTCTTCCACACTGGACTCTAAATCAATCTGGGCTTTCGGCTGCCCGAAATCAAATCCCTGGAGGAATTCGTCCGCACGGCATTCATAAACATCCACATGCTTAATGTCATACCCTTCGCCAATCAGCTTACGGATCTCCTCCTCGTCACACTGGGCCTGGAGAAGGATCCGGAAACCTTCCTTCAAAATCACCTCAGCGCTGGCTTCGTCGGCAATAATATCCTCCGGGGAATAAAGCAGGTCCTCTGCCATCTCCTTTAGTGCATAAACTGCCTTGTAGGCGTGCACATTCGCCATTTCCGTTTCCGGGAAAAAGGTAATAAATATTTTAAAAAACCGGCTTGCACTGGTAGCCACCGGGGCGATATAAAACTGTTTCGGTTCTTCATGGACGTTTGCCGGAGGTGGTGGAGGCGGTGCCGCCGTCCCCTTCTTCCCTGTGCCGCTTTTGATCATCTCAAGAAACTTATCCAGGTCCTTTATTAATTCGCTTGCATCGCCGTCTACCGGGTCACCGTTCCGGATCTTTTCCATTTCGCTGGAAATGAAATCCTGCACCTCCAACACATGCTCCACCAGTTCCAGATGGGGTACATTATCCGGATGGGATTCTCTTAAGTAGTAAAAGACATCTTCAAGCTTATGAGACACAGCCGTTATATTGTCAAACATCATGATACCTGAGGAGCCTTTAATGGTATGCATTGTCCTAAATATCTCATTTATGCTGTCTTCGTCAAAGCAGTCCGCATCTTTCTGTTCCAGAACCCTGTCCTGAAGCTGCTCTAAGAGCTGCTCGTTCTCAAACAGATACATGTCTAACATGCCTTCTGTGCTAAATTCCTCAGCCATATCCTTCTCCTTTCCTGCAAGTTCTGATTTTATCTTTAGTTAAATCAGCTCCAGTTTCTGCAATGCCTGCTCAAACCTTCCCTGGTCAATGGGCTTTCCGGAGTACACGGTACAGCCCAGTTCAAACGCCATCTTGACGTTCCTTTCCTCATTCAATGCGGTAGTCATAATTACCTTTACCGCCTTTTCAGGGGGTAGGTTCCGCTCCTTCTCAAGGTTACGGATACCCACAAGCGCCTGATAGCCGTCCATTACCGGCATCATAATATCCAGGCAGATCAGGTCGTATGGCTCATCATCTTCCAGCGCCATCATGAATGCGTCCACCGCTTCCATACCGTCCACGGTAACATCACATTCCCCATACTTTGACAGGAAATTCACCATAAATTTCCTGGTCGCAAAATCATCTTCCGCCAATAAAATCTTCATAACTTTTTCTCCTAATTTAAATTCTATTTTACTGCCTCATCCGGTTCAGAAGCGCATAAGTTCTTTCCGGTATTTTTGAGAGCTTCTCCTGATATTCCACTGCCCCTATATCATATGCCACCTTGGGCATCCCATATACAATACAGGTGGATTCATCCTGGCCGATGGTCCTTGCCCCCGCCTTTCTCATGGCCAGCAGCCCCTTTGCGCCATCGCCTCCCATGCCCGTGAGGATAATCCCCACCGCTTTTGCCCCCGCCGCTTTTGCCACGGATTCAAACAGTACATCCACGGAAGGGCAATGGCCGTTAACCTTTGGCCCTTTCCTGATCTCTACCTGATAGGCACCGTTTACTTTCACCAGATGCATATGCATATCCCCGCCAGGGGCAATCAGCAGGTGCCCGGGCAGGACCCTGTCCCCTGTCTTTGCCTCTTTTACCTGTATCCTGCACTGGTCATTAAGCCTTTTGGCGTACATTTCCGTAAATCCCGGGGGCATATGCTGCACCACCACAATTCCCGGGATGTCCGTCCCATACTCCTTTACTACTGCCAGAATAGCTTCTGTACCTCCTGTGGAAGCCCCGATTGCCACCAGCAGGTCGTTTCCCTTTACATTCAGTTGATGCTGCCCCTGCATCATCACTGTCTTTTTAATATTGCCAATCCTGGCGGTGGAGGCAATTTTGATTTTTACCAGAAGCTCATTGCGGATAAAATCCTCCAGCTGCTTACGGCTTGAAACCGCAGGTTTAGAAACAAAATCTACCGCCCCTGCGTTCAGCGCGTCAAACACCTTGTCGCTTAAGGAACTGATGACGATCACCGGGAGAGGGTATTGGGGCATCAGCTTGCGCAGAAACTCTATACCGCTCATTCTTGGAAGCTCCACATCCAAGGTCATCACATCCGGCTTGTAAGCCAGAATAGCGTCCCTCGCCTCAAAAGGATCCTTTGCGGTGGCAACCACTTGTATTGCCGGGTCCCTGCTGAGATTCTGGACCAGCAGTTCCCTGAAAACTATGGAGTCTTCTACTACCAAAACCCTGATTGGATGCATACTTTTCCCTACCCTTCTTTTTTTCTAAATACCGAGGGCTGGATGATCTGAAAGGGCGCATCGTCCCTGTCCAGGGTTTCCGTGGTTCCTATGAAAAGATAGCCCCCCGGCTCCAGGGCGTTATACACCTTTCTTACCAGCTCCCGTTTAGTCTTCTCATCAAAATATATCATAACATTGCGCAAAAATATAGTATGCATTTTCTTTTTAAAGGGAAATGGCTCCATCAGATTGAACTGCCGGAAAAGAACCTCCTTTTTCAGTTCCTCCTTCACCCTGTACTGCCCGCCGCCCATATCCTGGAAGAAATGCTTTTTCCAGGCAGGAGGCAGTTTTTCCAGCTTATCTGCCGTATATACCCCTGCTATCGCCTGTTTCAGCACTTTGGTGGAAATATCCGTGGCAAGGAGCTTGGTATCCCAATGGCTCCGGTCCAGGCCAAAAAAATCTGACAAAACCATAGCGATCATATAAGGCTCTTCTCCTGTAGAAGCTGCCCCGCACCAGATGCGGACGTCTTTCCGGGCGTTTTCTTTCTTTTTGATCCAGGGAAGCACTACCCCCTTAAAGTAATCAAAGTGCTCAAACTCCCTCATAAAATAAGTATGGTTGGTGGTAAGCAGGTTCACCAGCGTTTTCGCCTGGACCCCTGAGGGCTCCTTTTCCACGGCGTCCATGAAATCATTGAAATTCCGCCATCCTCCCCCTTTAATATGCTTTTCCAGCCTCCCGTTTACGATAACCTTCTTCTGGCTTAAGTCTATGCCGTAATGCTGCTTCATATAAGCTGATATTCTTAAAAATTCCTCATCCGTTATCAAAGCTCATCCCTCCGTCAAAATAATAAAAATACTGCCATCAGCATAATTGACGTGATATTTTACAGAATACATTGAAAATATCAGGATTAAACCGGACGCCTGATTCCCTGCCTATCACTTCCAGGGCCTCTTCCCTTGCCAATCCGCCTTCTTTGGTAAGCCCGCAGTACCTGTCAGCCAGGGAAAGGATCTGGGCGGATAGAGGAATTTCGTCTCCCTTAAGCCCCCTAGGATAGCCGCTTCCATCCCAGTTCTCATGATGGCTGTGGGCAATCTCCTCCGAGATCTTAATAAAATCATTGTTATCGCTGCTTCCTTTTAAGTCCCTCAAAAGCTTCGCGCCTGTGCTGGTATGGTTCTGCACCGCCGCATTTTCCTCCTTCGTCAGTTCCCCTTCCTTTTGCAGCAGCTCCCAGGGTACCCCGATATTACCGATATCGCACAGGGGAGCTGCCAGTTCTATGGTATCAATATAGGTATCGGATATCCTCTCCTCAAACAGCGGGGAAAGCTGCATTCCCTGGGCAAGGGTCCTGCAGTTACTCTTAAGCCGTTCCACATATCCCTGGTCATTGGAAGAATTCTGCGCCGCAATATCCGCCAGTGCGTAGAGAATGTTTTTCTTTTCCATTTCCATCTGCTTTAATTGCTGGTTCACGGAAATCTGGAGCCGTCTGTTCATTTCCGTAAGCTGGTAAGTCATTTCATGGAGCCGCAGCTGCACCCGCACCCTTACCTGTACCTCTTCCGGGATAAAAGGTTTGGTGATATAATCCTCACCGCCCATGGAAAAGCCTTCCACGATATCCTGGGAATCATCGTTGGCGGAAATGAAAATCACGGGAATCTCCCTGGTTTCTTCCTTTGACTTTAATATCCGGCACAGCTCATACCCGTTCATTCCCGGCATGGAAATGTCAGATAAGATCAACTGGGGCAGGCAGTCTTTCAGCTTTTCCAGTGCATCCTCCCCGCTTTCCGCCAGGACCGGATGGTAACCCATATTTTTAATGATCTCCTCCAGGATGACCCTGTTTACCTCTACATCATCCACAATGAGGACTGTGTTCCTGTCCATATTTTTATCCATGTAAATCATATCCCACACACCTCCTTCTTTTACAGGAAAGCTTTCAATTCTTCATAACTGGCGGCAACCTTATCATAATTTTCCTTTTGCACCGCCATTTTCAGCCGCAGAAGAATCCGTCCCACTTCCCGGGGTGCCCCTTCGGCAAGCTGCCTAATTGTTTCCATGAACATTTCCGCCTTTTCCCAGTTTTCCATTTCCACACAAAGAATCAGCTTGGAAAGGTTCCTCTTTAGCGCCTCCTGGTTTTCCTCCGTACCATACTGCTTTAGGTTCTCCTGACCGTCGCCTGCCAGCGCTGTCAGGGAGGCGGAAGTATAGACAGCCTTCTTTAAAGCATCCGTCTGGGATGAGGAAGTATTTTCCTCACAGCTTTCCACCCATACGGAGAAGGAAAAAGCGCTTCCCTTTCCTTTCTCGCTCTCTACGCCTACCCTGCCGCCCATCAGCTCCACAAGCTGCTTGCAGATATTAAGCCCCAGCCCGGTACCGCCGTATTTCCGGGAGATTGACGCGTCCACCTGGGAAAAGCTCTCAAAAAGCTTATCCTTCTCCCCTTTATCAATACCAATCCCGGAATCAACCACAATAAAAAACAGCTCTATTTTGTCCTTTACCTGGGCAGTCTTTAAAACCTCCAGGGACACCTTCCCCGCTGCGGTAAATTTCAGGGCGTTGGAAAGTAAATTATTAAGGATCTGCTCAATGCGCAGTTCATCCCCTATTATGTACTCAGGCACCTGGGGGGATACCGTCATGAAAAACTCCAGCCCTTTTTCGGTAATTTTGCTGGCATGGTTTGCCTTCACATAATCCAGCATTTCCCTGGTATTGAATTTCCGGGGTTCCAGGGTAAATTTCCCTGCCTCCAGCTTGGAAAAGTCCAGGATATTATCAATGATTTTATTCATATCCTCACAGCAACGGGATATGGTCCAGAGAAACTTTGATTTCCTGGGATCTTTTTCCTCCCCCATAAGCTCACGCACATTGCCCAGTACCCCATTTACAGGGGTGCGCAGCTCATGGGTTACATTTGCCACAAACTCCGTTTTTACTTTCTGCGCTTCCTGTGCTTCCTGTTTTGCCTGGATGATTTCTCTGCTCAGATATTCCTTTTCCACAGTATCATCCGCCATGCACACATACATGCCCGGATGGGTTTCGCTTCTTATGATCCTGGCTTTCACCGGGAAACAGGTGAAATTTTTACGGTAAGCCACCAAGTTCTGCACCTCGTACCCTATAGGGCACTCCTCCACAAGGCTCCCTTCCTCCAGTCTGAATTCATTGGGAAAAACATCGCAGATATTGCTTCCGCACAAATCACCGTCATATTCCAGCTCTTTTTCCGCCGCGTCGTTGGCATAGGAAATCTCTCCCGCCCCGTCAAATATCAGAACCATTTCCAGCGCGTCTTTTACCGGAAATAATCCACTTTCATTTAATCCCATAAAAGCTCCTCCTTGTACAAAAACCGCAAAAAAGGCAGCAAAACATCACCCTTTTTTTGCTGCCTGCTTCATTTAAAATATTACGAAAATTTAAACAATTTCACTACTTCCACAATATTAAAGAAATCGTCTTTGGCAAGCTTAAAGCATTCCAGCGCATCCGGTGCAAACAGCCCACACTCTCCGTTTATGATCATGCTATAGGCAACATCGTTTGCATAGGCTCCCTTATATACCCTGTGGCTTACCAACGCATCATATACATCCGCAATGGCAACAATCTGTGCGCTTAAAGGAATTTCTTCCCCTACAAGATGGTCCGGATACCCGTTGCCATCCCATCTCTCATGATGATGGCGGCAGATTTCATAACAATAACGGTAAAAATCGTTATCCTGGTCGTTCCGGAACTTTTCCAGCATTTCACACCCGATGGTGGTATGGGTCTTCATCACTTCAAATTCCTCAGCCGTCAAATGGCCAGGCTTTAACAGGATGGAATCCGGAATGCCAATCTTACCAATATCATGTACGGCGGACGCCCTGGCAATCTCATCCACTTTCTCCGCGGTCAGGCCATACTTGGGATAATGCTTCATAAGATACTTTAACAGGATCCTGGTAAAGTACTTGATCCTCCTGACATGCTCCCCTGTTTCCAGGCTGCGGAATTCCACCACGGAGCTTAAGGCATCGATCATAAATTCGTTATTTTCACGGATTTTCTTTTCCTGCTCCCTGATAGCGATCTCCTGCTCCTTCAGGCGCGCCTCCATGTTATGTTTATTCTGGTACAATTCAATAATATTCTTGCCCCTGCGTTTCACAATATGGGGATAAAAGGGCTTATGCATTACGTCTGCCACGCCAAAGGAATATGCCTGGTCATCGCTGTCTTCAATGGTTTCCCCGGTTATCAGGATTACGGGGATCTTATCAATCATCCCTTCTTCCTGCATAAACTTCAGCACACCAAAGCCGTTCAGCACAGGCATCACAACATCCATCAGTATCAACACAAGATTATTGCTCCTGGCAATCTTGACAGTAGCTTCTTTTCCATTCTCAGCCTCAAGGATTTCATATTCATCCTCAAAAACCCCCCTGAGTATCGCGCGGTTTACTTCCTCATCATCAACAATCAATATTTGCTGCCTGTTCATAAAATCTCCTTATTATTCCTCATATGATTATCTACAAACCTTATACACTAACTTACCATTTTACAAATAAAATGTCAATTAATTTTCTGTTCATTTGCGCTGTCAGGATTTGTTGGCTTTGAGGATTTCTTTAAAGCGGAAATAGACCTCCCCAAGTTTCTCTGTCAGCACGTCCAGCTTCTCTACATCCACCTCATCCGCCTGTTTATGGCGCAGCAGGTCGGATATTTCCGCTGCAACCGCGCTTACCGGATCGATTCCCAGGTTCGCCGCAACGCCCTTTAAGGTATGGGCACTGTTAAAAGTTTCCTCAAAATTGCCCGCCTTTAAGTTTGCCTTTAATTTGTCATAATTATCATCATCCAGAAATTTCATGATAAATTTCATATAGATTGCTTCATTTCCCATAAAACGTTTTACAGTGGTATCCACATCCGCACCGTTTTCTTCTAATTGCTTTCTAAATTTCTCATCCATGGCTTCCTGTCCTCTTTCCTTCTTCATTCTTAGGGTGTACTCCCACTACTGCATACTTATCTTATCACACTGAAAACATTCGCGCAACTGTCAAACAATTCCCGGGTGTATCATTTTTTGCCTCTGTTTTTTTGTACGGCTTCAAACAGTTCCCTCCCAATAACAGGGGCATGGCGTTGGGGATAAATACACCATTCTTCCTCCGGCCTCTGGCGGTTCCTGCCCCCAGGCTGCTCCCGGCTGTATTTCCTGCATACAATACTGCCCACATAAGTTTCGTTTTTCAGGATCCGCGCTACCACCGCCCTTTGCCACAAAAACTTCCCCCCCTTGGGCTTCCTTTGCACCTTCCCTTTTTCTATCAGGAATTCCACAGGGGTCTTTACCCCTTCTTTATTGAGGATCCTGGCAATGTCCGCCGGCCTTGTTCCCTCCGCCGCCATATGGAAAATGCGCCTTACAATTTCTGCCTCCTCCTCTGCAATGACCAGCATATGCCTGTTATCCGGCGCTTTTTCATAGCCAAAAGGACAATTTCCGCTTATATACCACCCTTTTTCCCTTCTCACTGCCAGGGACGCCTTTACCTTTACGGATAAATCCTTGCTGTAAAGGTGGTACATCAGGTTCCGGAAGGGAATGTCAATCCCCCCTATTTGTCCCGCCGCGCTGTCATAGCCGTCCCCTATGGAAATCAGACGGATTCCCCAGGAAGGGAAAATCCGTTCTATATACTCCCCAAGGGCAAGGTAATCCCGGGAAAACCGGGAAAAGTCCTTTATTACAATGCAATCCAGCTCCCCTTTTTCCGCCAGTTTCAGCATCTCCCCCACTCCCGGCCTGCAGAAATTGGTTCCGGTAAACCCGTCGTCACTAAATTCCCACAGCCGGTAATTGTCAAAATTCTCTTCCACATACTGCCAAAGCAAATGCCGCTGCATCCGGATACTGCCGCTTTCCTCCCTGCAGCCATCCTCCTTTGACAGGCGCATATAAATGGCGATCCGCAACATCCAGCCCTGCCGCCTCCCTTCCTGTTTTCCACACCTGCCCGCCGGTTAATGTTTTGTGCCCGGCGGCATACCTGCTGCCCGGAAACGGAATTCTATTTTAATACGTTTATCACCAAATAACTCTATCCGCTCAACCAACAGCGCCGCAAGCCTTTGGTTCATTTCCTCCTTCCGCCCGGTATTTTCCAAAAGCCCTTCCCTCTGGCCCTTAAGGCATTCCATTTTTTCTTCCTCCCTGCCCATCCGGCGCCGGAAAGCCTCCCTGTCTATTTCCCCTGCCCGGTATTTTCTGTACTGCTCACTTTCCCTGCGCAGTTCCCCCGCTATTTTGTTTTGAAGCCGCTGTAAATTCTTTTCCCGCAGTGCCCCGCCCATTGCCTGCGCCCCTTGCAAATGGCGGCCTATTCCCTGGCCGGTCCCTGATGCTTCCCATTTTAAGGCGGTTTTCACAAGCCCCTCAAGCTCCCTGCCGGAAATATATTTCTTCTGGCAGCGCCGGCCGTCTATCAGGTAGGAATTTCGGCAAAAATACCCGCAATATCCCCTTTCCCCCGGCTTCTTCCCGCCTGGGCTGGCTTTGCTAAGCGGATGGCCGCAGTCCCCGCAGAACAAAACTTTCTCAAAAGCACTTTTCCCCGGGAAAGCCTTTACCCTTACGGGGGCTTTCCTTTTCTCTTCCTCCAACCGCCGGGCAACTCTTTGGAACATTTCCCTTTCAATAATTGCCTGGTGGGTTTGTTCCCTGGCTTCTTCTGCCCTACCCAGGCTCCCCAGATAAACAGGGTTGGAAAGCAGCGCCTTCAATGTCTCCCTGGACCAGGCCAGAAGTTCTTCCCCCTTCCGGCAGAAAATGCTTCCATAACTGCGGCTGCGGGAAGGCCTGTGGACCCCTTTCTTATAAAGCCACTTAGCCAGCTCCCCCAAAGTTTCTCCCTCATCATAACGCCGGTAAATTTCCCTTACCATACCCGCAGCGGCGGCATCCACCCAAAGCCTCCTCCGCCCGGCTTCCCTGCCTGCCAGGTAACCATAGGGCGGGGGGCCTCCCATATAGCTCCCTCCCTCCCGCTGGATCCTCCGGGCATTTTTGATCTTATTGGAAATATCCCTGGCGTACATCTCGTTCACCAGATTTTTCAGGTTTGTACCCAGCCCATCCCCCTGCTGGTAAAAGCTGTCAAAGCCATCTGTCACAGCAATAAGCCTTACTCCCAAAAGAGGAAAAATCTTTCCCATCAAGGTGCCTGTTTCAATATAGTTCCTCCCCAGCCTTGAAAGATCCTTCACAATGATACAGCCCACCAGCCCTGCCTGCACATCTTTCATCATCCGCCGGAATTCCTCCCGGTTAAAATCCCTCCCGCTCTTTCCCAAATCACAATAGCAGCCAAAAAGCGCCATATCCGGCTGGCTCTCCAAAAATGCCCGCGCAATTTCTATCTGGCTTTCTATGGAATCCTTCTCTTCCCTGCCCCCGTCCACAGACAGCCTTGCATAAATAGCACAGGCGTACTGCCTGTTGGGGGGTTGCCCCTCCCTGTCATTTCCGCCCTTTCCGGAGATTCTCCTATCCAACTCCATCGCCCTCCCCCCATTTGAGCTCTATCTTTATGCGCTTATCCTCATAAACCCAAATCCTCAGGATAAAAAAAAGAAGCCCCCTGCGCCCCAGCTTCTCCGGTCCCATCCATTCTTCCAGGCTCCCTTTGGGCAGGTTTTCCGCCCCTTGGCTTTCTTCCAGAATGCCCAGGGTGCTTTCCTGCTTTTTCACCGCCTCCTGCAGCTCCTGCCTCTGCTTTTCATATAGCCTGTGAAAAGCTTGGTATTCCTTTTGGGTGATGAGCCCGCCTTTGAGATCCTCATAAAGGCCGCTTCCAAGAACTGTATAGTTTTCTTCCTCCCGGCGCAGGCGCTGCACCTCGCATCTGAGCAGCGAAAATTCCCCACAAGCTTCCCTGTTTTCCTTATCCCCCGGCTTTTCCCGGCCCTGCCGGATACCCGCCACCCCCCTTTGGCCTTCCTCTGCCGGGAACTTGCTTCTGAACACGGCCAAAACCAGCCCTGCGGCTTCCTTCTCCCTGATGCTGTGCCTGCTGCAGCCCCTTCCCTTATTCCTGGTAGTACATATAAAAGTAACGGTATCTTTTCCCTGGTATCTGTTGACCCGTCTGGCCATAGGCTTCCCGCAGTCCCCGCAGAACAAAAAGCCGGAGAATAAATGGGCCTTTTCCTCCCCCTTACAGGCTCTGCTGCCTGTGGCCATAAGCTTTTGCACACAGGAAAATTCCTCTGCGGTAACAATGGGCGTATGGGCACCCTCCACCCTGGCCCACTCATCCCTGGGCTTTTTCCTGCGTATATCCAGCTTATAATTGATTTTTTCAGTCTTTCCCTGGACGAGGGTCCCTGTGTAAACCTCGTCCGTGAGAATACGCCTGACCGACATAGCGTACCATCTCCCTCCCGGATTGGCCATAAACCCGGTGGCATAATTTTCCCCTTTTGAAAGTTTATATTCCATCGGGGAAAGCACCCCCATGGCATTGAGTTTCCCTGCAATGGCAAAACAGCTCATGCCCTCCATTTTCCATGCAAAAATATTCCGCACAATCTGCGCCGCATAGGGATCCGGCGAAATCCTGTTCTTCCCCTGCTTTTGGTAGCCGTAAACGGCAAAAGCGCCGATAAACTCTCCCTGGTTGCGTTTGGCTTTCTGGCTGCTCCTGACCTTGCAGGAAATATCCCTGCAATAAGCGTCATTTACAAAGTTTTTTACGGGAACCACAAAGTCTGTTTCCCCCTCCCTGGCAGTGAGGGAATCGTAATGGTCTGTTATAGCGATAAAACGCACATTTAAAGCCGGGAAAGTCTTTTGTATCAACCGCCCGGCTTCTATATAATCTCTTCCAAACCTGGATAAATCCTTTACTACAATGCAGTCCACCCTGCCCCCGTACACATCCCCCATCAACCGTTCAAATTCCGGGCGTTTGAAACTCACCCCGGAATAGCCGTCGTCTGCATAAATATCAAAAATTTCCATATCCTTCCGGCTAAGGACAAAGTCTCTTGCCAGTTCCCTCTGGGAGCTGATGCTGCCGCTCTCCCTGCTGCCCATTTGGGAGGGTGCCTCTTCCCGGGAAAGCCGCAGGTAAATACCCACATGATACAGCGCCTTTGCTTTCATCTCATACTTCCCATACAGCCGCTTTCCTTTATCCTATGCGGAAGCAGGATTGTACTATGAGCCTTTAGCCAGGGCTGCCCCTTAACCTCTCCCTCCGCCAGTTTCCCGTAACAAACGCCGTCTCGCGGAGCGAGAGTTTGTATAATATACAGGCAGCGGCTTTTGCCGCTGCCTGTAAGCCATGTATATAGGAAATCAGCAGGTAGCCCCGCCTTTCATATGCTTCTGCGCAGAAATGTTCTCCTGTTTCCTTGCCAGCAGGCCGTCTGCAAGGAGCTGTTCCTGCACCTGCCCAAAGCCGATCCTGGCCACAGTATCCGCAAAACGTTCTCCTGTGATTCCCTGTTCACGGAACAGTAAAATTGCCTTCTCCACTATGGAAAGCACCTCTTCCTTGTCTGTGAAGACCTTATCCAGGTATCTGCCCTGGGCTACTTTCTTGCCCCAGCGCCCGCCAATGTATACCCGATAGCCGTCCACATAATTCTCCAGTGCGCCGAAAGGGCATTTCCCCATGCAGCGCCCGCAGTGGTTGCACTTTTCTTCATCTATTACCAGCTTGCCCTCTTTCAGCCCAGCGATATGGATGGGGCAGTTATTCTCCACCTGGCATACCTTACAGCCACGGCATTTTTCCGGATCCAGCTGGGGTACTCTCTGGCCGATAATGCCCAGATCATTTAAATCCGGCTTCACACAGTTATTAGGGCAGCCCCCTACTGCAATTTTGAACTTATGGGGCAGCTTCACATTGGCATAGCCATGGAAGAACCGCTCATGGATTTCCTCGGACAGCCCGAAGGTGTCAATCAGCCCGTACTGGCAAGTGGTCCCTTTACAGGATACCACAGGGCGCACCTTGGAGCCTGTGCCTCCCATTTCCAGCCCTGCCTCTAAAAGATATGCCCTCAAAGGCTCAATGTTCTCAAAAGGCACCCCCTGGATTTCCATGGTAAGGCGGGAGGTCATGGTCACTTCCCCGCTGCCGAACTTCTCCGCTGCCTCCGCAATGGCCTTTGCCTCATCTGCCGTAATCTTTCCGTTCCTGGTGATCACACGGCCGTTAAACTTATCCGGAGTCCTCTTGTCTTTCAAAAATCCCAAAGCTTTCACCCTGGTTTCCTCTTCCTTTGGCACCTGGCTGTCAGTGCCGTTTACCTTTACATCGTTAAAGAAGGCAGCGCCCTCCAGCACTACGGTGTTGGTATAGCCAAAATAGCGCAGGCGGTTCTGGAGGAAATAGCCTCTCTTGCCCTTGGCACATACCAGCAGCAGTTTTTCCTCTTTTCCGATGCCAGGCAGCCCGCCATTCACCTTGCCAAGTTCAATATACTCCGCTCCCCGGATGGAAGGGGCAGGCGCCACATCCAGTACCCGGTAACCTTCTGCCTTCCCTGCCGCATACTCGGCGGGAGTCATGCTCACCATATCCCCGTTTAATTTATTGAGTAATATGTATACCGCCTGTACCAGGGGATGGATGGCGGTGGAAAAAGGCGGCGCATAGGCAAAGTCCGCGTTCTCAAAATCCTCCAGCCTTGCCCCCATATTGATACCCATAACAGCAATGTCCACCATCTTGTCCACAGCCCCGGGGCCAAACACCTGCAGGCCCAAAAGCTTATGGCTCTCCTTATCCGCAATCAGCTTTGTGGCAAAAAAGGCAGCATCGGGATAATAATGGGCCTTGTCATCCGTAACGGCCAGCACTGTCTCCACCTGGTACCCTGCAGCGATAGCCTGTTCCTCGGTAAGCCCGGTACGCCCGCAATTCAGCCCCGGCAGCTTCACCACGCCGGTCCCCAGCACACCGGGATATTCTTTCTGGCTCCCTGCAAGAATCTGGGCAAGGGTCCTGCCTTCCATATTGGCAGAAGACCCCATAGGCGACCACTGCCCTTTTCCGGTAATACGGCTGGTAACCTGCACACAGTCTCCCGCCCCATATACATCGGGCAGGCTGGTCTTCATAGCCTTATCCACCAAAATCGTCCCCCGGTCCATTTCTATGCCGCTGCCTTCCAGGAAAGCGGTATTGGGGCGGATGCCTGCTGCCATGACCACCAGCGAGCAGTTTAACGTCCCGGCGCTGGTTTTAATGGCAGAGACGCTGCCCTCCCCGGTAATTTCTTCCGCCTTGGTGCCTGTGATTACCCGGATGCCTTTCTTTAGCAGATGCTTTTTGCCGTAAGCTGCCATTTCCGGGTCTAAAATATTGGGCAATATCTGGGGCGCAAAATCAATTACCGTCACAGAAACTCCCTTCTGCTGCAGATTTTCCGCCATTTCCAGCCCGATAAAGCCTGCCCCTACCACTACTGCCTTTTTTACACTGTTTTCTTCCACATAGGCCCTCACGCCAATGGCATCCTGGGGCGTCCGTATAGTAAATACGCCCTGTAACTCCATCCCCTTCACCGGAGGGACCGCCGGGGACGCCCCTGTGGCAATCACCAGCTTATCATAGCCAAAGTCTTCCTCGCTGCCTGTTTTTAAGTCCTTCACCCTTACGGTCTTTTCCTGGGCGTTTATCCCCAAGGCTTCCTTTTCCGTTAACACCTCCACACCTGTGAGGGCGGCATATTTCTCAGGGGTATTTACGATAAGCTGTTCCCTTTCTTCAATCAGTCCCCCCACATAGTAGGGAAGCCCGCACCCTGCATAGGAAATATCCCTGCCTTTGGAGATCAGGGTAACCTGGGCGCCCCGGTCCGCCCTTTTTAATTTTGCCGCCGTCTTTGTGCCGGCAGCCACACCGCCAATTACCAGTACCTTCATGTAACTCCTCCTTCAATTATTATGGTATTTTATGTGCAGAGCCTTAAAACTGCGGGGCATCCCCGCCGTATAAAGCCCTGTTATTATCTATATGTGGTTATGGCATTTCCATAACGCCATCCCCGGAGTCAATTACCGCAACCAGCACACCTTTCCCTGTAAGGTAAGGGGGGCGCACTGTTACCGGGAAAATACAGGAAGCCTGCTTCCCGGCCATAGTGGAAAAATAAAGCCGCTTGGGCTTTTCAACAAATTCCACTTCCTCTAACTGTGTAAATGTATCAATAAGGGGCTCCGGCAGGGTAACCACCGCATAACCCGCAATCAGCTCCTCCACCTTGACCACGCCGCTTTGCAGCCTTCCAATATTGCCATTATATTTTACGATCAGTTCCCAATTCCGGGTTTTCCCTGAAAAACCCACCCCCAACTGGCCTGATTTTTCCCTTATAGCTTCCTCCACCTCAAGGGCAAGATTCAGCAGGTTTTCCAGCTTTTGGTTTGCCATCTGCCATACTCCGTGTTTACTGCATGTTAATTCTACTTTATGCGGCAAACCCTTAACTGGTGTGGGGAGGGGCACTATGGATACAGCATGTGCTAATGTATTCAATCAATTATACTGTTTTTATTATACCAGCATTAATCTTAAAAAGCTATCATGTTGTGGGTAAATTTAGGGCCGGCAGGCTGAATCTGTTTTCCATAGTGAATCCTTGCTTATGCACTTTAGGGAAGGGCATCCGGCCCGCGCCATAATCCCTTTCAGCTCAGCATTCATCCTGTTGATTTCTTCCAAAAACCCCTCTTCCCCCCTTTCCTGAAAAGGCTTTTCCAAAACCTGGCCTACACACACAGCCGCCGCCCCCATTGCAAGGCATTTAAATACATCAGCCCCACTTGTGATCCCTCCCTCAACAAACACGGGTATCCGGCCGTCAGCTACTTTTAAAATCCCCGGCAGCGCCTCAAGGGGCAAAAGCCCCCGGGAACCCAAAAGAGGGTCCGGGGAGACCATAATCCCCGATGCCCCTGCCTCCAGGCATTTATAGGCGTCCTTTTGGCTTAAAACTCCCTTTACCACAAAGGGCAACGGTGAGGCAGCGGCCAACTGCCCAAGGGCCTCCAGGGTTTTAGGCCCAAGGGCATGGCCCTTTATCCTGCGGGGATTACCTTCACGGCCAAATACACAGTCTATTTCCAGCCCTATGGCAAAGGCATTGCATTCCGCCGCCCTTTCCATTTGGGCAATGATCAATTTATGGTCTTCATAGGGCTTCACCAATGCCAGGGTTTTTGCGCCTGCCGCAGTGATCTTTACAAATTCCCCTTCCTCCTCCATGGGTGCCCAGGCCCCCGCCCCCGCCCTGGCAGCAGCTTTCCCTTTGGCAGCGGCCTGGCCATCTGGCCCTGGACAAACCCGGGCCATAACAGGGGTGGATAACTGGTTTCCGAATAAATCCATGGCAGTTTCCGGCTTTCCCCCGTCTATATGCCGTGTCTCCAAATATATAGAATCAAAATATTCCCTCATTGCCCTTTGCAAACTTAGCTGTTGTTTTTCCTCCATATTGCCCTCCCTCTGTGCTCCGCCGGGACTTATTTCCGGCGCATCTACGAAAGAGAAGCCCTCCGGCATTGCTAAAGGGCTTCCATTTCATCTGCTATCCAATTTTTCCTGCAGGGAATTAATAGGCCGTAAAAGCGTTTAACACTGCTTCCGCCTGCTGTGCGGTTTCCTCCTGGCTGGTAATCACGAAAGACACCGCCCTGCCGTCAGCTACACGTACATAATAATCCTGGTTCACAGCCACATCCCCGGACTGTGCCTGGACGCTTACTTTGATATAATCCATCCCTGCAATTTCCACAGTTTCATCATCGCTTAAGACGGTGTAGGAAATCGCGCTCATCTTTTTCAGCCCCTGTTCAAGGGACTGCACATACTGCTCTGCGTCCATATTGCTGAAAAGGAGCTTTTCCACCGTCAGCACCACATTGGTAGCACCAGTGGCATCGGTACTCATCATTTCATATACTGTACGCATCCGGGCATACTCCATCTGCAATTCGTTAATGTCCCCCGATAGGATCTCCGCCCCCAGCCCCATTACCTGGTTCAGTTCTTCCTCCGTGGCCATCAGCATCCCCTCTGGCATGATATAGCGCATGCCCAGGTATTCGCTCTCCCAGCCTGTATCTGTAACCGTTCCCTTTACATAGCCGTCACCGATTCCCGCCTCAGGTTCTTCTTCCCCCTCTTCATTGTCCGCTTCTGTTTCCGTCTCTGGCAGGGCATCTGTCCCAGCCCCTTCCGCTGCCGGGGACTCCTGTACCCCAGACGGGTTCCCCGAATCCATTTCAGATCCTGGTTTTCCGCTGCAGGCGGTGAGCATTACCGCTGCCGCCAAAACGGCAAACAAGGCTTTCTTTTTCATTCCTTTTCCTCCCTTGCACGGACAGGCTCCCAATGCCGGACCCTTTCACCCAGCCCTTTCACCAAAAAAGCAATGCCAGCGTTCCCGCCCTTCCGGCTTTTCCGGCTTGCGGCGGATTCTGTCCGCTATTTCAACTAACAAACTACTTATAGCATTAATAGAAGTTCCATGCAAGGTGTTTTATGGTTTTAGTACTTTTATCCCAGGGCCACATCCAATATCATCATAACCAGGAACCCCGCCATAACCCCAGCCGTTCCCAGATTGGAGTGTTCTCCCTGGTTTGCCTCCGGTATCAGTTCCTCCACCACCACATAAATCATCGCCCCCGCTGCAAAGGCCAGAAACCATGGCATATATGGCGCTATCTGCAGGGCGATCAGGGTGATGCCTATTCCGAATATCAGTTCCACAACCCCTGAAAGGCTGCCAAGCACAAAAGCCTTCCCTCTGCCCATCCCCTCCTGCCGCAAGGGAAGGGATATGGCCGCCCCTTCCGGGAAGTTCTGTATGCCGATCCCCATTGCCAGGGCAAAGGCCGCCGCATACAAAGCCTGGTCCTGGGGATGCTGGGCCGCCATGGCAAAAGCCAGCCCTACCGCCATTCCTTCCGGTATGTTGTGCAGGGTTACCGCCAGCACCAGCAGCGTAGTCCTGTGGAAGGAGCTCCGGACGCCTTCCGGGTTTTTCTCCCCCAGATGCAGATGGGGCATCAGGAAATCCAGCAAATATAAGAACAGCCCGCCCAGCACAAACCCACCTGCCGCCGGGACCCACGCAATGCCCCCTGCCTCTTTTGTCCCATCAATCGCAGGGATTAGCAGCGACCACACAGAAGCCGCCATCATCACCCCCGCCGCAAAACCCAGAAATGCCCTTTGAATACTTTTTCCCATTTCTTTTCTGAAAATGAATACCACACTGGCACCAAGGGAAGTCATTAACAAGGTAAAACCGGTTCCCATTGCCGCCCAACCAATTGCCTGATTCATATTTCCTTCTTTCCGCATCCCAAAAACCGGATGCTGCCCTCTATGTTATTATTATACACCCCTTTCCATATTGTGCCTGTTTTGCTTGTTCTCATACAAAAAACAAAAGCTTTTGCCAGCGCTTCCTGCCTGTTAATCTCAATCCTTGTAGCCCCGGCAGCAGGGTGGCCTGCCCCAGGGTTAAATATCACTATAAAATAGGAAGAAATACAGGCTCCCAGGAAGCATGGCTACACCATAAAATTATACACGCAGTATTTTATCCATCCCTTTCCCCTTTGCAAGTTCATCAACCAGCTTATCCAGATATCGGATATCGCGCATAAGGGGATCCTCAATATCTTCCACCCTTACGCCGCAGACAACGCCTTTTATCAGGCTCCTTTTTTCATTCATCTTTGGGGCATTGCGGAAAAACTCCCCATAGGTGGCTGGCTTTTCCGCCATCCCATGGAGCGCCTCCTTACTGTATCCCGTAAGCCAGCAGATCACCTCATCCACCTCTTCCTTTGTCCTGCCCTTTTTTACCGCCTTATTTACCAATAAGCCGTAAATTTTCGAAAAATCCATCTGGTAAACCTTCTCATTGCCCATAAAAATCTCCCTTCCTGCCCACACTGCAAATTTTCCTAGTAAAAATCATTAACCCCATGCCACATGGCTTAAGGATGGTTCCCTGTTTCATAGCACCATCTTGCAATTTCCCTGATCAGTTCCAGGGGAAGGGGTTTATCATAAGGAAACTGTATGGTCCCTTTGCTGGTTTTATAATCTTTAAGCCTTTCGCCAAATTCCACTACCGCCTCTGTCCCCGCATAAACGCCCATATGTTTTTTGTGGGCGGCAAAGTGGATAATATTATATTTCTTCCAGAAAGTGGGCATACTCCAGGAAATCCTCTCCTCCGCCTCCGGCAGTGCTGCTCGGAGAGCGTCCCTTATCTGTCTTAAATACTGTTGGCATTCTTCCGGCTGGGCCATAATATATTCATCAACCGTCTTTGGCTTCTCCCCACAATAATGGCTCTGGTTCTGCCTTTGCAAAGCACGGCCGCACTTAGGGCATGTCCACATGTTTCCCTTCCTCCTTTTCGCTATTCCCGTTCCTTTATTGTCACCATAACCTTATCTCCGGGCTGTTTCCCTATTTTGGAACGGATATCCTTCCGTATACCAATAATATAGCAAATATTGCCCTGCTGGTCTTTCACGCCCATATTGACAATACTCCCCTCATAAGGTTCCCCATCAAAGGTAGCAGCCACCTTCACCCGCCCCCTGCCAAATTCTTCCCTGATGTCATAGGGAAAAACCACATAGGCACCGCCTTTTTTCTCCACTTTATAAATCAAGGCTTCAAATTCATAAACTTTTGGATTCATTTCCTGCACCTTTCTAATTTTTCCTCCTTCAAATCAGTTTTCAATTATATTACCATATATCATGTAAGTTATCCACATTAGTGGAGCACAAGATTTTTCATTGGCATATTTGCGGGAGATTCTGCCCATCCAAGCGTTGAAGCATAACAGCGTACCGGTTAGGATCCGCCCATGCCGGACATACAAAAACAACCGCTTTTACTGGCGGTTGCTTCTTTTTTCTTACAATAAATCAGCTCACGGAGCCTGGCGGCGTCTGTTCTTTCTCTCCGGCAATTCCGGATACATTTCTGTTACCATTTTTTGTAGTTCTTCCCTGTCCTCCAAAATCGTACATGGAAGCATTTCCTTCGCCCCTTTATAGGGCAGTTCCGGTTGGCTTTCCGGCATATACTTTCTGCTGGTTTCTGTAATCTTAATCAACAGTTCCCCGGAATCATAAATTCCGCCGAATATCCTGTCATTGTAATAAAAGACGTATCCTCCCATCATGGCTATATTACGCACGCCGGAAAGCCCTGCCAGTTGGTCCATCACATATTCCGCCATCTGTTTATTCTTCTGGCTGCCCATTATGTACCTCCTCTGTACCAAATCCTTTTCGCTTTATTCTATCATGCCAAACATGACATCTGTATGTCTTGTTCCCCTTTTCCTATCCAGATGAAAGAGCCAACAACGGGCAGTTCGCGGAGCGTGCTGCCCGTTGTTGGCTCTTTCATGGTTTCCTTTTTCCTATTTATATGCTCCCATACAGTGCCATCCTGTGTGTAAGCTCTGGCCAGGAACAGCGTTTACCCTATCCGACAGACCGCCCTTTCAATGGTATTTGGGCAGATAATCGCCATGCGCCGCAATCAGTTCATCCACCATTTTCCTTATGCTGTCTATATCAAGCTCCGCTGCAGTATGGGGATCCAGCATTGCTGCCTGGTAAATATGGGAAAGCCTCCGGGTATGGGCGGCCTCAATAGCCAGTAACTGTACGTTAATATTGGTCATGTTCATAGCCGCACACTGCACAGGCAGGGATCCTACATGGCAGGGATGGATTCCCGAGCCATTGACCAGACAGGGAACCTCCACACATGCTTCCTCCGGAAGGTTAGTGACCAGCCCTCCGGTATTTAATACATTTCCCCCAATCTGGCAGGGCGCTCCTGTAACAACAGACTCCATGATCCGTGAAGCATACTCGCCGGAACGCTCATGCTCTTTCACGCCATTTTCCAAAAGCTCTGCATACTCTTTTTTCCAGGCTTCTATCTGATTGACACACCGGCGGGGATACTCATCCAGGGGAATATTGTAACGGCCTATCAGCTCCGGGTATCTGCCCTTGATGTAAAAAGGGTTATATTCCCCATTGTGTTCACTGGATTCCGTACAATAATACCCCAGATGATTTATATAATCAAACCGTACCTTATCTTTAAAGTCCGGCTCCTGCATCTTTTTTGCCGCACGGGCTTTGATTTCCGGATAAAGGTCCACTCCGTTTTTGTCTTTTATTTCCAGCAGCCATGCCATATGGTTGATACCAGCGATCAGTTCCTTCCGCCCTTCCAGCTTCTCTTCCATATCCAGCGCCTTTAACAGCCCTTCGGAGCATACCTGTACGCTGTGGCAAAGCCCAATGGTTTTCACCGGCGTATAGCGGAGCATATATCCTGTAAGCATGGCCATGGGGTTGGTGTAATTTAAAAACAGGGCATCCGGGCAAACCTCCGCCATATCCCTTGCGAAATCCTCCATCACAGGAATCGTGCGCAGTGCCCTCATGATCCCCCCAATCCCCAAGGTATCGCCAATGGTCTGCCTAAGGCCAAACTTTTTGGGGATTTCAAAGTCCGTGATGGTACAGGGATCATATCCCCCTACCTGAATGGCGTTGATCACAAAAGAAGCGCCGCGGAGGGCTTCCTTCCGCTGTCCCACCCCTAGGTAACACTCAATTTTCCCAAATCCCCCTTTGGCCTTGCGCATCGCTTCCAGGATCACCTGGCTTTCCTTCAGGCGCTCCCCATCAATATCATACAATGCAAAAACACTGTCCCGCAGTGCCTCAGTACACATACAGTCCCCGATAACGTTCCGCGCAAATACGGTACTGCCCGCTCCCATAAATGTGATTTTCATACAAACCTCCTTGTTTTTGCCTGTGCCCCTGCCCTAACAGGACACTGCCGTTTACGTTTGTTATTATGTCTGGTGAACACAGCCGGATTGTAAACCTCTAAATTTGGATCCTCCGGTTGATAGTAAATCTCATAAATGCCCCCACATCCTTTAATGGCCTTTACTGTACCGATTTTCTCACCTGGAACTTATTTTAGCAGGCCGGGAAAAGGCTTGGGATTGATTTTTGTTATGAAAATTTGTTATTATGTGAGGTAGGATCCCTTCTGGCAGAAACAAGGGCACTGGAAGGGAAAAGAATGGGATAAAAACCCAAAAACAAAGAGGCAGCAATATGGTAAAAACGGAAATTGTAATAGACCAGCATTATAAAGAATATAATCCTGTGCAGTTCGGCAGCGAAAGCTGCAAGCCTGGCCATTCCTTCGGCCCCGGCATACGCACTCACTGGCTCCTGCATTATGTGGTATACGGGTTCGGCACATTTGTAAGAAACGGGGCCTCCCATCCGGTAAAGCCCGGGGACATTTTTGTGATCCCTCCCTATGAGGAGACTTATTATGAGGCAGACCAGAAGAATCCATGGCGGTACATATGGATTGGTTTTACTGCCCAGGAAGCAGTCCCGCCGCCCCTGGAAAACCCAATCATCCATTCTCCCCAAACAGGTACTGTCTTTGAAGATATGCTCCGGTGCGGGAAGATGGAAAATGGACGGAGCGCCTTTCTCTGTGCCAAAATCTGGGAACTGTTCAGTATCCTCCTGGAAGAAGGGCAGCCCTCCGCGGATTATGTGGAAAAGGCACTCAGCTATATCAATGCAGAGTATATTAACGACATTACAGTAGAACAGATTGCCGCAAAACTGGGGCTGAACCGCAGCTACTTTTCCGGAATCTTCAAAGAGCGGATGGGGATATCTCCCCAAAAGTACCTGATCAACCTCCGGTTGGGGCGTGCGGCGGAACTGCTTACTGTTTACGGAGAATCTCCCTCCACTGCCGGGCTGTCTGTGGGTTACCCTGACATCTACCATTTTTCCAAAATATTTAAACGCCATTTTGGCCTGTCCCCCAGGAATTACCAGCTCCTATACAGCCGGCCCAAAGAATAAAAGCCCCTTTATCTCTCTTTCAGGTATTTTCCTGCGACTGCAAAATAGCTCATCACAAGCACAACATCTGCCCCTGCCCAGGCGGCAATCTCTGCAAAGAAAATACCGTTTTCGCCCACCCACAAAGGGAGCAGCAGCGCAGTGGTTGTCCGCATAAGGAACTCTGCAATGCCCGATACCATGGGAAGCAGGGTGTTTCCCATGCCCTGGATGGCAGAGCGCACCACATGGAGTATGTAGAGCACCCAAAGGAAAACACTCATAACCGCCAGATAGAAATAGGCAATCTGCAAAGTCTGTGCCTCTTCCTGGGGCGTGCCGGAAATAAACCAGCTAAGGATTACCTTCCCAAACAGCAGCATCACCCCGCTGATCGCCAGAGAGGTGGCAATGGCAATCACTACCGCCCTGCGCATCCCCTCCCGGATCCGCTGATATTTTCCTGCCCCCAGGTTCTGCCCCACATAGGTAATCATGGCATAGCCATAGGAGGTGGCGGCAATCTCCAAAATACCGTACAGCTTGTTGGTAGCGGTAAAGCCTGCAATGAAGATTACCCCAAAGCCATTGATCACAAACTGGACGATCATGCCTCCCACAGCAATCATACAGTTCTGGAAAGCCATAGGCGACCCCAGCCCCAACAGCCGCAGGAACATTTGCCCCCTTACCCGGAAATCCTCCTTTTTTAGCCCCAATATCTCCACCTTGCTGATATGGTAAAGGCAAAAAATGCCGGATACCACCTGGGCCGCCAGGGTAGCCATTGCCGCCCCTGCAATCCCCCAATGGAACCCCATCACAAAAAGCAGGTCCAGCACAATATTGGTAAGGGATGCCACCACCATGGCCTGCAGGGGCGTTTTTCCATCTCCCAGGGAACGCAGGATACAGGCGAGAAGGTTATAAGCCATCACCACCGGAAGCCCCAGGAACATGATCCTCAGATAAAGCAGGGCACCGGGCATAATAGCCCCCGGCGTCTGCAAAAGCAAAAGCACCGGATGTGCCAGTAGTTGCCCCAAGGTAAGCAAAAACAGGGAAAAAGCGGCGGAAAGCGCCGCAGAGTTTCCAATAACGCCCCGCAGCCGGGGATAATTACCAGCCCCAAACTCCTGTGCCATAAGTATCCCGAAGCCCTGGGTAAAGCCCTGCACAATGCCCAGCATCATCCAGTTGAGCCAGTCTGCCGCACCAAGGGCAGCAAGGGCGTTCACCCCCAGGTACTTCCCCACCACCATAGTGTCCACCACTGTATACAACTGCTGAAATACATTTCCCAGCATCAGGGGCAGCGCAAAAGTAAAAATCAGCCTCCCCGGCTTTCCCTCTGTCATTGTTTTGATGCTTGCCGCCATACCCTTCTCCTTCTCCTTGGTATTTTCCCCGCCGCTGCCCGGCGGCCTTCCTGTTTATAAGTCTAGCACAAAACAAGTACTTTTCAACTATTATATTATTCTAATATAGTATTGCTTTTTTTCCGCTTTCTACGTATAATAAAAATACGGAAACTGTGTTGGAGAAAACGCCTGCAGGGGAATGCTCCCCAGGCAGGAATTGAATTATTTATGATATCTTTACCGCTTTTTGATAAGGCGGGGTACAACTTTTACTATGTCGGCCTACAGATCACAGACGATACCGTATGAGCTTTTTGTCCCTACCATTCGTGGTGGGGATTTTTGTTAAATACATTATCCATGGACTTCTACCGCCATCTGCGGCGGCAGGCCAGGGCGCACTCTCTTTCCAGATTCTGTAACGCACCTGCAGGAAATGCTGCGGCATTTCCTGCAGATAAAATAAAAGAAAGGCGGATTTATTACGATGGGAAAAAGAGAAAGCGGGGCAGCAGGAAAAAACAGTCAGTCGGCACAGCTTCGGAAGCTGGTACAGCAGGCGTTTATCGCAGTGGGAACAGGCGCAGCCCTTCTGATTGGATTTATCGCTATTAATATCAATGTAACCAGGACACATGAAACACAGTTAAACACCACTATGGCGCTGAACCAGTACCGGATTGGCTCAAAAACGCTAACCTTTAATGTCCAGTCCTTTGCCGTAACCGGAAACGAGGACTACTACAACGCCTACATGAAAGAGCTAAACACAGACAAGAACCGTGACCACGCCATTGAAACCCTGAAAAAGTGCGGCATCACAGACCAGGAATGGGCAGATTTGAATAAAATTGCCTCCATGTCCGAAAATCTTGTCCCGCTGGAGGAGGAAGCTTTCGCCAGCGGCAAAAGGGGGGACTTAGCAGCCGCCCAGTCCAATGTTTTCAGCATTGAATACGAAAATACAGTAAACCAGATTAACCAGCTGACAGACGAAACCATTGCCAGCATCATCCAGAGAAAAGATGAAAACCAGTCCTTTTTTAAATTTATTCAGATTATTTTTGAGATCCTGTTCGCCACTTCTTTTGTCTATGTGGTCTATCAGTTAGTTAAAACCATATCCTTTGCCAACAGGGAACTGCTGCAGCCTATTGTAAAGGTTTCCGAACAGATGACAGTCCTTGCCGGCGGGGATTTCCATACTGACTTAGCCCTTAAGGAGGATGACAGCGAGGTGGGGAACATGGTTGCCGCCATCTCCTTTATGAAGAAAAACCTGATGGGCATGATAAAAGAGATCACAGAAGTCCTGGAGGAAATGGGCGACGGCAATTATGTTATCAAAATCCGCCAGGAGTATGTGGGCGAATTTGTGGAAATCAAAGAATCCTTCCTGAAAATCGGGGAAAAAATGCGGGAAACCCTGCATACCATCCGCAACGTTTCCGGCCAGATCGACAGCGGGGCCGAACAGCTTGCCTGTGCCGCTACGGACCTTGCCTCAAGCTGTACCACCCAGGCAACCCAGGTAAGCGAGCTTATGTCCATCTTTGAAGGCATGACAAAGAGCATGTCAGACAATACCAAAGAGGCGGAAAAATCCGCACAGATTGCCTCCAAAGCCGGGCACACCCTGGAAAAGGGCAATGAAAAAATGCAGGAATTAAAAGAAGCCATTGCCAAAATCAGCGAATGCTCCGAGCAGATTGGCACCATTATCGGGACCATAGAAGACATTGCTTCCCAGACAAATCTCCTGTCCTTAAATGCCGCTATTGAAGCTGCCCGCGCCGGGGAAGCCGGAAGGGGCTTTGCTGTTGTTGCTGACCAGGTGAAGAATCTGGCGGACGAGTCCGCAAAAGCTGCGGGAAAGACCACAGAACTGATTGATATGACGGTGGATGCAATGGGGAAAGGCATTATCATCGCAGATGAAACAGCCTCAAACATGAAAGAAGTTATGGAGGAGGCAAAAGCTGCCACTGAAATGATTGAACACATTGCCCAGGTACTGGAACAGGATGCTTCCCATATGCAGGTAATAAATGACAGTATCATGCAGGTTTCTTCCATGGTGGACAACAACTCCGCAACCTCAGAGGAAACTGCGGCAGTAAGCCAGGAACAGAAAGCCCAGGTTGAAACCATGGTAAATCTGATGGATCAATTTCAAATTTAAGAACTGTAATAACTGAAAAAGCGCCCGGGCAGGCAATATCATTTGCACTGCCCGGGCAAATCTTTTCCACCGCTCTCCTATAGGCAGGGGGAAACAACCCTTTCCGGAAACCCATTTACAAGGGCAATCACCCATCCTTTTTCACAATAGTTATCTCAATAATTTCCGGGACATTAAAAAACCGGAAGGGATACTTGGCCATCCCAATACCGCTGCTCACATACATTTGGACCGAATCCCCCAGGCCATCCTCACCGGATGTATAGTATCCTTTTACATATTGGCCTGAGCCGGGAGGAAGCAGTTTGTCCGTAAGGAAAGGGACGGATACCTGCCCCCCATGGGTATGCCCTGCCAGCGCCAGGTTATCCCCCAAGCCCTCCACAAATTTGCATACAACCGGTTCATGGGATATGATAAGATGGAACCTGTCGCTTTGCATCCGGCACAAACCATAATCTGCCTGCCCCAGGAGATAATCGTCAACCCCTATAATATCAATCTGATATTTTTCCAGGGTCCTTTGTTCATTGACCAATACCAAAAAGCCGCATTTCTCCATAAACTCTTCATAAATACGGAAAGCCCCGCCTCCATAGTCATGGTTCCCAAATACGGCAAACTTCCCTTCCTTAGCCTTTATTCCGCCCAGTACCTTTTGCAAATATGCCATATCCAGCAAATCCCTGTCCCGCCCATAATTATCCAGCAGATCCCCCCCAAACACTACAATGTCCGCATTCCGTTGGTTAATGAGCTCTGCTATCTTCTCCCCATGGCTTTCATCATATAATTTCCCAAAATGGGTATCCGTAAAAAATATAACCTTGCAGTTTTCAATATCCCTGTCTGTTTCTACTGTGATTTCTTTCACAGTCAGCATTTCAGGTTCCATGTACCGGGAATAACCTGCGGCCAAAAGGACTGCCGCCAGCAACAACGCCCCAAATAATTTCCCTCTTTTTTTCACATACTCCCCCATTCCACCGAAAAATCATAGCCCGATACAATCCGGATTGCAATATCCTTTGCCACAGCGCTGGATACCTCCTTATCCTCCGTCCTTCCCAGATATACACAAAAATAAATATTCCCTTCCGCCTTTTGTGCAAATCCGGCAAACCAGGCGTCCACCACGGTTCCCTGCTCCTTCCCCATCCCGGTCTTTCCATATATAGGAATATCTGTATGGTTTTCTTCTGCCACCAGCATAACCTGCTTTAATTCCGCCAACGCCTCTTGGGAATAAACAGAATCTGTCCCAAAGATCCTTTCCATCACCTCCGTCTGCTCCCAGGGAGAAATTTTCAGTGATGATTCAATCCAGAATCCTGTTAATGCCCTGTTGTTATTGTTGGTATTCAGCCGCCCCTCCCAATCAGAAATATCACAATTGCCATAGCAGAGCCTCCCTAACTCTTCCTGCATCCTCTCCTGCCCGATTTCATCTATCACCTGCCGGAAATACCACACGCAGGATTCCCGGAATGCCTCCCGAAAGTCAATATCCTGGTTCCACTTTTCATTCCAGAAATTCTCCCGGCTCCACTGCCGGAGCGAATTTTCCGGATCCACCACTCCCATTTCCAGGGCAATCAGTGATGATATGACCTTAAAAGTAGAACATGGGGATCTCCTTTCCTGTGCCATCTCACGGTGATAAACCGTATACCTTCTTCTGGCGGCATCATACACAACCGCAGCTCCCTGGCAGCCGCCAAAATATTCCCCCCAGTCCACTTCCAGGATTTCCGGCTCCTTTGGGACCACTTCAGGGGCCGCCTGTACTGGTGCCTTCTCCTCCCCTTCAGCCTCCTCTACCCTTTCATTTACCGCTTCCGGCAAAATTACCTGCTTCCCTTCTTCTTTGGCAGCAGAACACCCTGCTGAAAAAAGCAGACACATCATGCCCGCCAATACCGTCCGTGCAGTATTACCTGCCTTTTTCTTTTTCACCATAGCCTTTCTCCCCTTAATAACTATTATGCCTAAACATCTCTATTTTAAAATCTTATGCCCTCTTTTACTATCTAAAATATTACGCCTGTAAGTTTTATAAGTCAAGCAAATCCATAGAAAATTCCCGGAGACCAAAACCACCCAAATAGCCATGGAAATTTTCATTGTATTCTGTTATCATAATCAAATGGCGTAAGCCTTATAAAAAAACATTTTTGATCCAAACGAGGTGATGAACATGATCAGCTCTGACGCTTAAAAAATTTCTCACAAAAAAACCTCCCATTTTATGGGAAAA
>OFHA01000335.1_pt1 | contig 42073 bp, 47 predicted proteins | sample 1521891 | NCBI WGS metagenome assembly OFHA01 (sample SAMEA3504089, study PRJEB24116) | mouse gut metagenome | biome: mouse gut; feature: mouse-associated habitat; material: faeces | place: Denmark | collected 2011
AAAGTCTTTAAAAGTAATTTTTATATTTATGCATAGAAACAGCTCCTTTCTGGGAAAAAATATGTTTTGCTTAATTTTATTATACTTTCAACAAGGAGCTGTTGTCTATATCATTTTAACGTAACAGAACCAAAAAGAGTATAAGGAGGAAATTAAAATGAAAAAAGTATTGACAATAGAAGGTATGATGTGCGGACACTGCACAGGCAGAGTAGAACAGGCATTAAACGCATTGCAGGGAGTAAAAGCAGAAGTAAGTCTTGATGACAAAACAGCAACTGTTATAGCAACAGAAGACTTATCAGAAGAAATACTTGTAAAAGCAGTTACTGATGCAGGATATACTGTTGTAGATGTGCAGTAAGGGGAAATTGTATGAAAGCAGATGAAAAGCAAATTGTAAGACTACTTAAAACAGCAAGAGGACAGATTGATGGTATATTGAAAATGGTGGAAGAAGATAGATATTGTGTTGATATTTCTAATCAGATTATGGCAACAGATGCCATATTAAGAAAAGCAAATAAAGAAATATTAAGAGCGCATATGAAATGTTGTGTAAAAGATGCTTTGGAAACAGGACAGGAAGACAAAAAAATTGATGAATTAATAGATATGATAGACAAAATAAAATAATGATATAAAAATTTTGTCCCTTAATATTTTAGTAAAAAAGTTAAGGGACAAAACTGATAAAAAATGTTTTTTTAATAATTTATAGAATAAAAATTTGCGTAGAATGGAAAAATATTGTAGAATGGTATCAATAGATATTGTTCTCTTTTTTATAAAAAAGAGGGGTTAGCAAAGCTAACCCCTTAATAATGTTTTTTATTTACAAAAAAAGAACAGAAATATGAAAACATATTTTTGCATTGTAAAAAATACAAAATAGGGAAATATTAGTAATTATCAATAATATAATTGGGAGGTATTTATGGAACAGCAAAATATTATCATATCAATTTGTATGATTATGAAAAATGAAGAAAGATGCTTGGAAAGATGTTTAAAATCTTTAACACCTTTAAGAGAACAACTGCCTTGTGAATTGATTATAACAGATACAGGTTCTACGGATAGAAGTATAGAAATTGCAGAAAAATATGCTGATAAATTACTGCATTTTGAATGGTGTAATGACTTCTCTGCTGCTAGAAATTTTGGACTGGAACAGGCAAAAGGCGAATGGATTATGGTAATTGATGCAGATGAGGAATTAGTAGAAGATGTTTCTCATTTAGTGAAGTTCTTTACAAGTGAGGAAAAATATAAATATTATGGCTGCTTTTTGAAAAAGAAAAATTGTTTTGATGCAAAGATATGTAGTAGTGTAGAAAGTTTAAAAGATTATGAGGGAGGATATAGTAATTTCTCAGACTTTAGAGTATTTCGTGCTGATATGAATCCTAGATATCATGGTATTATACATGAAGCAGTATCTCATTTTGAACCAACATATACATTTAAAGAACTGGTGTTATATCATGATGGCTATGCTTTTGAAGATAAGTCTAAAAGAAGAGAAAAAGGAGTCAGAAATGCTTCTTTGTTGGAAAAACAAATCAAAGAAAATCTACATGATTTGAGAGCAATTACACACGTATTAAGAGAAGAAGATGTTCTTGATAAAGAAGTATATAAAAATCTGATATTATTAACAGAAAAATTGATGTACAAAAATTTAAGGAATATATTTGCACCTTATTCTTTTGCAAAAGTGGCTAGTTATTATTTAGAACGTGATAAGGAAAAAGCATTAAAAATTTGTAAGGACTATTTAAGATACTATGATGATAAAAATTGTGAACTTTTTGAAATGGATATTCGTTTTATACAAGCAAAATGCTTATTTGCTCAAAAACAATATCAGCCAACATTAAAAATGATAAACAGATATTTTGAATTAATTGATAAATATGAAAGTGAAAAAATGTCTTTAGAATTGTTGAAAACAGCTGCTCCTATGTATGTTGGCGAATATGCACAGGAAAATATGAAATATTTAAGAATACAATGTTATGTAGAATTGAAAGAAATGAAAACAGCAGGAGAACTTTTAAAACAAATTGATTTTAAAAAGGTAACTGGAACAGGTTTCTTTAATTTCTTTGTTTTGGTAATCAGATTAAATCATTTTAGAGAAGCAAATATCTCTTTAGCAGAGTACTATCCAATATTAAGCAGGGCTATGAAAGGCGAAAATGAAAGACAAACAGAAGCTGCAAAACAAGTTTATGATTTATTACAAAAACATATTAATCATGTACCAGAAAGAATGAGAAAGGCTATATTTACACAAATTGCCTTTTCTGAAGAAGGAAAGGCAGACTTGCAAGATATGATAGATAAGTCAAATGAAGAAGATAGAAAGAAAAAAGAAAACTTCCAAAATGCAATAGCAAATGCAAAAGAGAGCATTAGAGAATTGATGAAAGAAGAAAATATGAAAAATGAGGCACTGGATTTAGCAAAACAGTTGGAGGAACTTGCGCCAGAAGATGAAGAAGTAAAAGAATTTATAAAAGTATTGAGTGAATAATGTTACTATATTATATATTCTTTTTGTGTTATACTGAAACAAATAGCAGTGCAGAATGAAAATATTTTGCACTGCTGCTTAACAAAAAGGAGTGAAAAGTATATGCAAAATATCGGTTTTATTGGTATTGGTGTTATGGGAAAGTCTATGGTAAAAAATTTGCTCAAAAAGGGTTTTACTGTTTCTGTTTATACTAGGACAAAGCAGAAAGCAGAAGAAGTAATACAACAAGGTGCGTTATGGTGTGATAATATAGCAGAGTGTGTAAATCAAAAAGATGTTATTATTACAATGGTAGGCTATCCTAAGGACGTTGAAGAGGTTTATTTTGGAGAAAAGGGCATATTAGAAAATGCTCAAAAAGGTACTTATGTAATTGACATGACAACAACAAGCCCTCAATTATCAGAAAAAATATATCAAGAGGGAGCCAAAAAAGGTATTTCAGCATTAGATGCACCTGTTTCTGGTAGTGATATTGGCGCCGCACAAGGTACATTATCTATTATGGTAGGTGGCGACAAAGATGCCTTTGAAAGCTGTAAAAATATATTTGAAGCATTAGGAAAAAATATAGTATATCAAGGAAAAGCAGGGTGTGGACAGCATACCAAAATGGCAAATCAAATTGCACTTGCTGGAGCAATTTCAGGAGTATGTGAGGCATTAACATATGCTAAAGCAACAGGATTAGATTTACAGACAATGCTTGACAGCATAAGCAAGGGTGCAGCAGGAAGTTGGCAAATGGACAATATAGCACCTCGTATATTAAAACAGGATTTTGCACCAGGATTTTTTATAAAACATTATGTAAAAGATTTGAATATTGCATCAGAAGAAGTGCAGTGTAGAAATATCCATTTAAATGTATTGCAAGTAGTAAGAAATATGTATCAATCAATGGAAAGTGCAGGACAAGGAGATTTTGGTACACAAGCATTAATAAAATATTATGATACATCTGTAATAGAAAAGAGGGATACAGATGAATGAAAAATTATTTCAATTATTAGAAAAGGCAAAACAAAATGAAACACTTAGACAAATGCTTTTAGATACAAGAAATGCAAAAGACCCTGTACTTGCATTTTGTGAATTGGCAACAGAACAGGGATTTGCTATTACAGTAGGAGAACTATTTGCAGAAGGAGAAGAATATTTTTCAAACCTTTTAAAAAGCTGTAATGGTGGTGCTACATATCCTAGGGAGGGCTGGGATGACAGTTACGAAATGTTTTTTGCGTCTTTAGAAAGAATTAAAAATTGATTAAAAAATAATCAATGCTTGGGAATTTTCCCAAGCATTTGTTTATTCAGACCATTTAAATGTATCTACAATACTTTTTGCTACAATATCAACTTCTTCTGTATTATCAGTAAAAGCTGTTTCATAGACCATAACATATTTATAATCAGCTACAATATAGTATTGTGTGGCAGAAAGTGTGGTATCTCCTTCTGTAATTGAAAATGTAAATGTATATAAAACATAATCATTTGCTGTGTAACTTCCGTTACCATTTAATATAACATCTTTTGGAAGTTGCATAACAAGTTGATTTAATATAGCGTCTCTAAATTTCATATGTTGTTCACTGCTATATTTATTTTTACCCACATTTACAGAAATATTATTAGGTAAGGGGTCTTCTTCTGTTCCTTCTGCAACATAAAAAAATTTATCTTCTGTAGAATATTTTGTACTCTCTATCCAATTTTTAGGAACTCTATAACTACCGAATGATTTGTGATATGTTACATCTTCGTTTGTTATGACGTTTTGTTCTATATTTTCGATTTGCTGTTCATTTTCTTTTTGTTCTGAAGTATATGCTATATTTTTATTTATATTTTGTTCTTCTGCTTTTGGTATGTCGTTTGTAGTAGTTTGCTGTGTACAAGCAGTGAAACAAAAAAGTGATATAAATAATAAAGTAATTTGCTTTTTCATAAAATCCCCTCCCCTTATTTGTTCTGTCAAAGAGAATAGAACAATATTATTTTTTTATAAAATGCTTATCATAGTGTATAGAAAGCCAGCGCAAAACATCATTTACATTATTTTGTTTTATATTATGAAGTATCATTTGATGTTCTTCTATACTTTTTTGACAATCTCTTAAACCATGTTGATTATTATGTAATATCATTAAATAAAATACATCTTCTATTCTTTCATAAGTAGACAGAAAGTACTTATTTTGAGAAGCAGCTATAATACTTTTGTCAAAAAGTATAGACTGTTGTACTAATTCATGAAAATTGTGACATTCTAAAGCATTATGTTGTAATGTGATGTGACGCTCCATATGTTTTACAATTTCGTCTGTTTTACCCAATTCTAAACAAAGCAAATAACCGCCTCTCAACAAAGCACAAATTGTTTGTGCGATTTCTACAAAACTTTGTTCCGTAAAAGAAATGACCTTTACACCATTATTAGGTATACTTACAATTAGTCCATCTCTTGCTAAAAGCATAAGCGCTTCTCTTATGGGAGAATTACTGACTTGTAATTCTCCAGCAAGTGCATCAATATTAATTTTTTCTCCTAATTGATATTCTTGATGAAGTATTTTGTGTTTAATTACATTATAAACTTGTTCTTTTATTGTAGTTTTATTTACTACACTCATATGTATATTCTCTCCTCACTTTGGTATCAGTACAACATCATTTGACAATATTTGTAAATGCCCACTGATAAATAAGTGAGAGTATTACTCATATCTGACAAATCGTTTTGTGATTGCATTATATACTATTTTAAAACAACTGTCAAAAAGCGATATGTATATATTACATTGTGAAAAATATAAGGGGAACTTTTTATAAATAAAAAAGTTCCCCTTTTTTTATTATGATTTATACACAAAATAATACATATTCTGTTGGAGTCAAATTTCCTCCATTATGACGCATATAGAATTGATAACTAGAATCAATTTCATGTACCATTCGTGCAATTTTCCAAATATCTTCATTGTTGTGGTATGTGCAAATAGCTAGTTTAGGGTGATTTTTACGTATTTGTTCTGCACAGCCTTTTAATGCAGATTGTTCTGCACCTTCAATATCCATTTTGATAAAAGTAATAGGCTCTGTAATATCTTCGTCTATTGCTACGACATCAACACCAATTTCTCCATTTTCATTTTTTTGTGAAAGTGTATTTGCAGAGGCACTATTTATATTTGTGTGTATATATAGCTTATCTTGCTTTTCTCCAGCACCTTTTTGACGCAATTCAATATTAGGTAGTCCTTTTGTATTCTGTTCTAATTTGGCATAAATATTGGGAGTGATTTCATAACAATATACTCTTTTATATTTTTTATAACTATCTATAAACTGTAAAGCGCTATCACCAATGTAAGCACCTAAATCAACAAATACTTCATTTGTATAACAATGGAATACATCTAAATCAAAATAATCACCAAAATTAATTTCTCTTGTTTCTGCTAACATTTTAAAATCAAATTCCATCCAGTTTAATAGTATAGCTAATAATACTTTTTTAGAACGATAGTCAATTAAATGTTGATAAAGCCATAAAAAGTCTTCTTTATGTTCCCAAAGCGTTTTTGCCCTATTTTCTAACAAAGTATAATCATTTTTTTCAGGATTGATAGAACCCCAATAAGGAAAGCGTATCATATAATTGATAATACCTTGCTGGTTTTGAGGGTCAAGACGATGAAAGCAAGCACGCATATGACGAAGTATGCCAATTTGTTCTACTTTTTGTATCTGTTTTATAGTATCATAAAATTTTTTGTCAATAGCGTTGTGTATCAACAATTCTTCAGAAGTGGTTTCTAATTGCTGTAAACGACATTTTGCTAAAGTAATCCACTGACGAAGTGAAACAAGCAGTTGCTCGTTTTTTTCAGGAGGTGTGAAAGAAATACCACCATATTTTAAAAATAGTGTGTTTAATTCTTCTATAATAGTGTAAATATCTTGTATAGGCTCATCTAATGTGCCCCCCCCCCGGGAATATATGTTCGGTATTTTGTCAGCAACAGCCAGTTTTTCAAGCTTTTGTATTCCTTTTTCTAATTGTTCTAATTCTTTTTTTGTCAAATAAAAAACCTCCCTAAACATAAAATATGATTATAAAATGATATTTTATAATACCTTATTGTATTATGCATATTGTAAAATATACAATTATTATAGTGAATTGATAGATATAATTAAATATTAGTATACTTTTTTAAAATGTTTATACTATTACTTAAATAAAAACAATTTTAATAAGATTTTATTCATTTACTATATCATAATTTATTTAAATTGTCTAATAACATTTAAAAAGTTATGAAAAAAAACACTTTCTTAAAAGGTATACATAATAATAAAGAGTATCCAAAATTTAGATACTCTCAAAATTGATAAAATATTATTTTTCAAAAAAGTGTTGCAATGAAATGAACAATTATACAAATGCCAACTCCTACTATAGTAGGTAGTAAAAAAGAAAGTAATGTCCATTTTATACTTTTCGTTTCTTTTGCAATCGTCCAAAGTGTTGTAGCGCAAGGAAAATGATTTAATGAAAATATGATTGCACAAAGTGCTGTAACAATCGTCCAGCCATTACTTCTCAATATTTCACCCAATTCCATCATATTAGAAGTTTCTGTAAGCATACCAGTTTGACTATAATACATCAGTAATATTGGTATAACAATTTCATTTGCAGGTATTCCTAATAAAAATGCTGCTAATATTGCACCACTCAAACCCATAATATTACCCAATGGTTCTAAAAAACTTGAAAACATAGCCAATAATGTCATATCCCCTACTGTTATATTTTGCAGTAACCATATCAATGCTCCTGCGGGTACAGAAACACATATTGCTCTACCTAATACGAAAATCGTTCTATCCAATACACTTCTTACAATTACCTTAGTAAATTGAGGTTTTCTATAAGGAGGCAATTCTAATGTAAAAGAAGAATCTATTCCTTTTAATATTGTTGTTCCAAGTATATTAGATACTAGCAATGTAATTAAAACAGAAAATAACAGCACTAATATCACAAATATTCCTGCAAAAAAGGGATTGCCTCCTGCAAAAAAAATACTGGCAAGCATAATAATAGTTGGGAAAGCACAACCATACTTAGAGAAAAAATATCATTAAACTATTATTTTTCAACTAATGCAGATAATGCTTGTTTTATGCTTTCAATATTTTTATCATATATTTTTTGCTCTCCTGTAATAGCACAAGTATAATATGCATTGTCTGTTTCTGCTATTACACAAAACGCTTTTACCACTGTATTATCATTAGAATCTGATACCAATTCTTCTGCTAAAACATTTTTCATATTTTCCATGGTATATTCTGCTTGTTCTACTTCACCTAATGTATACAATGCTGCTATAATAGAATTTGTTTTGTAAAAATACTGAAATTTTTCCAAAGAATCCAGCCCCATAGTATCTTGTGCAACTTCTCTATCATATCTCTGTATAGATATAATAATATCTCTTTCTTCATTGGAATATAATACAAGCATATCATTGTTGCTTACACCTGTATCCTGTATCCAATTTGCAGGCAATGTAATACTATAACTTCCATTTGCATTTGTATATTCTGTTGGTGTTTTTTGATTGCTTTCACACGCCATAATAGATATCATTATCATAGCAGTGAATAAAAATAATACTATTTTTTTTATATTTTTCATATTCATACTCTCCTTATCTCTTTTATTTTCATTATATCATATAAGGCGATAGAAATCTGTTATCAATAGCAATTATTTTGATTAAAAATTTAAAAAAATTTGTAATGTGTTACCATTCCAAATACCTTTTTTAATTAAATATCTTATTGCCTCTTGTTTTTGTTTTATGGTTAAATATTTCCATAAATCAGAAAAAGTATGTTTATCTATCATATCACATTGATTTTTTTCCCATATTTCTTTTTGATTTTGCAACATATATTGTTGGCTTGTTAATTCCTCTATTTTTTGATTAACTTCTGCTAATAATATATTACTTATATTTTGCTTTGCCAATAAGTCAATATAATTTTGTTTTTGTCTTTGGCAATATAGCCATTCTTTATTATCATACTGTATATTTTGTTGTTTCCATTTTTGCCATATATCACAAAAATGATTATTTTTCTCTATATAATCCAATAACAATGTTTCTATTTCATCATCTGTTTGTTTTCCTGACAAGTTCTGAATATTACAGCATTTTTTTTGTAGTTTACCTTTACAAATATAATCAAATGTTATTATTTTTTGGTGATTTCTTCTTTTTTTAGCCTGCATTTTCTCTCCACATTTTTGACAATATAGTATACCAGAGAAAAGAGCATAATCATTTTCTGTTTTATGCTCTTCATTTTTTATGCTGTTTCTTTGCAAACGCTTTTGTATGCTTACCCATACATCGCCTGATATAATACCTTGATGTTTTCCTATTGCTACAATCCAATATTTTATATTTTGCCTTGGAGCTGATTTTTTTGTATAATTTCTTTTGTTGTATACCATTAAACCACATTTATCAGAACATTCTTTTTCAGAAAATGTTACATCGGCACCTTTTTCTAAAAAATACTGTCTTGCAACAGTATCTCCTTTGCAATATACTGGATTTGTTAATATTTCTTTTATTGCTGTTATTGAAAAAACATTCCCCAAACGAGAGTATATTTTACATTGTTCTAACTGTCTTTTTACTTCTGAAAGAGAGCCATATTCTAAAAAAAATGCATACATTTTTTGAACAATTTTTATTTCACTTTGCTGTTGTACTAAATAACAATAAGAATGTTTATTTTCTGTTATTCTTTTTGATACAAATCCTAATGGAAATGTTCCTCCTAACCAGTATCCTTTTTTTGCCAAATAAAACATATTATCTTTTACACGTTCTCCTATTGTTTCTCTTTCTAACTGAGCAAATACAGACGCCATATACATCATAGCCCTTCCAGTAGCTGTTGATGTATCAAACTGCTCCTGTACACAAATAAAAGCAATATCCCATTTTGAAAGTTGTTCTATTAGCATGGCAAAATCTCCTACATTCCTGCTTATTCTATCTAATCTATAACAAACAATATAGTCTAATTTTTTTTGTTGTGCTAATAACATCATATTTTGAAATTGTGGACGACATTGATTTTTTGCTGAAAATCCTTCTTCTGAAAAAATATGTATCATATGTTCTGTACCAAAACGACTCATAATATAATTTTTGCAATATGCTATTTGATTTTGTATAGACTCTCCCTTTCCAGTTTGTTTTGATTTTCTGCTGTAAATAGCAAACTCCATAGTATTTCCCCTCTACAACAATGTTTTTTTTAGTATATGCCCTAAAATAAAAATATAAGCAAAATTTAGTTGACAAAATAAAGCACTTGCTAATACAATGATAGCAATGCATATTACTGATATTTTAAGAAAGGGGTAACAAATATGTATTCTGAAAATACATTTCAAGGTAGTCAAAACTATGTAGCATCTCAGGAATTAATGGGTGCTGTAAATATTGCTATTGCTTTACAAAAACCATTACTCATAAAAGGAGAACCAGGTACAGGCAAAACAATGCTTGCTGAAGCAATTTCTCAAGCATTAGGTAAAAAATTAATTATATGGAATATCAAATCTACTACAAAAGCACAAGATGGCTTATATGTTTATGATGTTGTACAAAGATTATATGATAGCCAATTCGGTAATCAAGGTGTTGATGATATTGCAAAATATGTAAAATTAGGCAAGCTAGGGGAAGCATTTCATTCTGATGAACAAGTGATATTACTGATTGATGAAATTGATAAGGCAGATTTAGAATTTCCTAACGATTTACTTTGGGAATTAGACAAAATGGAATTTTATATACCAGAAACAAAACAAACCATAAAAGCAAAACATCGTCCTATTGTTATTATCACTTCTAATGCAGAAAAAGAATTACCAGATGCCTTTTTAAGAAGATGTATATTCCATTATATCGCATTTCCTTCTCAAGAACTTATGGAGGAAATTGTAAATGTTCATTTTCCAAATTTAGATACTGTAATGCTAAAACAGGTTATGGAAGCATTTTATTGGATTAGAGGACTTTCTGCTATACAAAAAAAACCTAGTACATCAGAAGTATTAGATTGGATACAAGCATTACAATTAGGAGGTATTTCTGAACAAAAAATCAAAAATGAAATTCCTTTTGCTGGTGTTTTGCTCAAAAAAAATGAGGATTTAGACACACTCGAAAAGTATAAAATGTAAGGCAGGTGACAAATATGTTCAGCTCCTTTTTTTACCTTTTAAGAAAAAGAGGAATTGCTGTTTCTTTCAATGAATGGATGACATTAATGGAAGCACTACAAAAAGGACTTCATCATTCCAGTTTTACAGGATTTTATTATATGTGTCGTGCTATTCTTGTAAAAAGTGAAACAGATTTTGACCGTTTTGATGGCGCATTTTTAGAATATTTTAAAGATATGGAATTTACAGAGGAATTACCAAAAGAATTATTGGACTGGCTTGAAAATCCTAAGGACAAGCCAAAAGATACATTTGATATGGATAGAGCAATGCAAAATCAGTATCTTTCATCAGAAGAAATACAAAAAATGCTTTTAGAACGCTTGCAGGAACAAAAAGAAGAACATAATGGTGGCAGTTATTGGGTAGGTACAGGAGGAGTATCTGTATTTGGTAATAGTGGTTATAGTCCAAAAGGCATACGTGTTGGGGGTGTTTCACGCTATAAAACAGCATTTCAAGTTGCTGGAGAACGAAACTTCAGAGATTTTCGCAATGATAACACATTAGACACTAGACAATTCCAAATTGCATTTCGTCAGCTTCGTGAATTTTCCAGTCGTATTGATGCACCAAAAACAGAATTTGATGTGGATAATACCATAAAAGAAACTTGTAATAATGCTGGAAAATTAAAAGTTGTTTATCAAAAGCCAAGAAAAAACACAGTAAAAGTACTTCTGCTTATGGATTCTGGTGGCTCCATAGAATATTATAGTCGTCTTTGTAGCGCGTTATTTCAATCTGTAAGTAAATCAAAACATTTTAAGGATTTAAAAGTATATTATTTCCATAATAGTATCTATTCTAAAATTTATACAGAGCCAAGTTTACGCACAAAACTTGCTGTTGATACAAATTGGATACTGCAAAACATCAGTAGCGAATATAAAGTAATTATTGTAGGCGATGCTATGATGGAACCCTCTGAATTATTATCAGGCAGTTATTACAGTTATGGTGTAAGGGATAGTGTGCCAGGTATAGAATGGTTTCAGCGTTTTAAACAAAAATATCCTCATATTATATGGCTGAATCCTGCAAAACGTCCTCAATGGAGTGGTTACTGGTCACATACTTATGATGTACTTTCTGATGTTTTTGCTATGTATCCTCTCAGTGTAGAGGGATTGAATGAAGGGCTTAAAAAATTACTTGTTTCACGATAATATCATTTAATAATGTTATTATATAAAATTCAAAAAACAAAGAGGAGGATTTAGAAATGGAAAGAAATGCTATTATTTTTGATGTAGATGGTACACTTTGGGATTCCTGTCAGTCCGTAGCAAATGCATGGAATATTGTTTTTGACAGATATAAAGAATTAAATGGCAAAACAGTAACGGCAGAGCAAGCAAAAAGTTTTATGGGTAAAACATCAGAAGAAATATTTAGTACACTTCTTCCTGATTTAGAAGAACAAAAAATGCTTTCTATTATGATAGAATGTGGAAAAGAAGAAGAAATAGAAATTGCTAAAAATGGCGGAAAACTTTTTAAAAATTTAGAAAAAACATTGCAAGCACTTTCACAAAAATATGATTTATATATTGTAAGTAACTGCCAAGCAGGCTATATAGAAGCATTTTTTGAGTATCATAAATTGGGGCACTATTTTAAAGATTATGAAAATTCTGGTAGAACAGGCAAACCAAAAGGAGAAAATATTAAATTAATTATACAAAGAAATCATATTTCAAAATGTTTTTATGTTGGGGATACACAAGGAGATTATAATGCTACTAAAATTGCTCATATTCCTTTTGTATATGCAAAATATGGTTTTGGTACAATTGATACAGAGGTGCCTTTTATAGAAAGTATAGAAGAACTTACACAAAAAGCAGATAGTCTATTTGAAAATATCAATGCATAATATAATAAAAAATCAATATTGGAGCTATTATGCATAAAAATCAAATAAAAACAATTCAAATTATGCCTCTTGCTAAAAAAGAGCAAGAGGCATTTTTACATCGTTGTGACAAACTATATTTGTCACTACTTCAAAAAAATACATATAGTTTAGAACAAATCACATTAAAAAAAACGAAATCATAATGAATCTTATTTGTTTTTTTAATTCTGTTTTATTTATCCTAATATACATAATGTTTATATTATTTTTCCCTGATAATGGTTGTGGTAATCTACCATTGCAGGGTACAAAATTATTTGTTATGATAGCAATTAAGCGTTCTCTAGGAGAATCTATAATACGGCATGCTGTTACACCAGCAGAATTACACCCAAAACCCATACACATCGTCAATGCTTGTTTACCATGAGCGTGTGCCTTTTGAAATAATCCATCCATATGAAAAGCAATTCTTGGTAAAAGTCCAAAATCCTCTAGTAAAGTAAATAATGGAAAAAATATTGCCATAGGAGGTAGCATAACTGCAACAACCCAGCTTACTGTCAAAAATATGCCGTCTTTTACAATACCATAAAACCAATCTGGTACAGCACACCATTTTAAAAATATTCCTAATTTTTCTCCCATGTCACAAAATAATTCCATTAATAAATTAGAAGGTATATTTGCTCCAGCAATGGTAATCCAAAAAACAATACCCAATAATGCAATCATAACAGGAATACCTGTTTTTTTTGAAAGAAACAAATTATCTAAAAAACGTTCTCTTTTTTTTGCTTGTTCTGTTTTTTCTGTTACAACTTCTTTTGCTATGCATTGTCCTCTTTCTAAAAAAGTAATTGTTTTTTCTTCTTTTAGTTTTTCTCTTGTATATCCTGATTGCTCTAAAAAATGCTCTGCATATTCTTCTCTTGCCAATACTTCTGCCATTTGAATATCATCTAATTTACCACAAATCATATTTAAAAACCATTCATCGCCTTCCAGTACTTCCATAGCAAAATATCTTCTATCAATATCTTCTGGTATAATATGTTCTGTTTGTTTTATAAAATCATTGCAAATTTCTTCTATTTCTTGAGAAAATACTGTCTTATTAGGAGAAAAAGACACTTTATTATTTACAACAGATACTATCATTTTTTTTAATTCTTCTATACCTTTTCCAGAACGTGCACTTGTACAGATAACAGGAATTCCTAATTCTTTTTCTAATTTCTTATCATCTACAATAATTCCCTTTTTTTTCGCTTCATCCATAAGATTTACACAAAGTATGACGCGTTCTGTTAATTCTAATATGTGTAACACTAATGTTAAATTTCTTTCTAATGAAGTTGCATCTAATACAATTAACATAACATCTGTTTTTGCAGAACAAATAAATTCTTTTGCACAACATTCTTCCGCACTATCAGAAAAAAGAGAATAAATACCAGGTAAATCATATACAACATAATGCATATCCTCTAAAACAAAACTACCTTTTGCATTTGTTACTGTTTTACCCGACCAGTTTCCAGTATGTTGTTTTAGTCCTGTTAAACAATTAAATACTGTACTTTTACCCGTATTAGGATTCCCTGCTAATCCTATTACGATTTCACTGCCTTTTTTGAGCATATTTTGTCAACCTCCCTCACACATATATTTTCTGCGTCTTGTTGTCTGAGTGCAATTAATGTTTGTTTGACTTCATAAACTTTTGTTCCTCCTCCCCAACATTCATAAAGAGGTATCACAATACTGCCTGTATAAAATCCCATATCATAAAGTCGTAATTTCTGTTTTTGTTCTGCTTTTACTTCTATAATACAACAAGGTACTGTATTTGCACTATTTTGTAATGTATTCATATTTTCCCTCTTTTCACTTACTATTGTTTTTAATATACGATAAGGACTTGTTGTATGTGCCTGCCCTATTCAAAACAATACTCTTTTATTTTTGAAAAAAATATGATATACTACCATATCGATAATTGTGATGATTATTTTATTAAGTGTCCTTTGATATTGTAATTATTTTATAAAATATTTAACAATAATATTGTGATGAGAGAATGGAGTATTACTATGTCTTTTTCAATAGAACATCAAACAACACAAATTTCAAATATTTTTATAGATGAGTATATGCCAAAAGCACACCCTCCTTATGTTATGGTATATTTATATGCTTATTCTCACATTTCAAATGGTGACACTTCTTTGACAAATCAGTCTATTGCAGAAGTGCTTGACCTTTTAGAAAGTGATGTCATAAGGAGTTGGAAATATTGGCAAAAACAAGGACTTATAACATTATCTGAAAATGGAAATGTTCACTTTTTACCAGTGCAATCTAAAAAAGAACAAACAATAGCTATATCAAAAATAACACAAAATACACCACCTCAATATACACAGCAAGAAATGCTTGCGATTGGAAAAAATAGTCCTACTGCAAAAAAATTATTTGCTTTAGCAGAATATCATTTAGCAAGAACATTATCCTATAAGGATATGAATATTGTATTAAGTTTTCACGAATGGCTAGGGTTATCTTTGGAAGTAATAGAGCTACTTTTTACATACTGCAATGAAATAAATAAACACCATTTAAGTTATATTGAAAAAGTAGCAGTTGGTTGGGCAGAGGAAGGCATTACAACACCCCAGAGAGCATTAGAATATATTCAATTAAAGCAAAACGGCTATAAACAAATTATGAAGACATTTGGACAAAATGGTCGTATGCCTGCTCCCGCAGAAGAAAAATATATTAAAAAATGGCTTACAGAATATCATTTCACTATGGAAATGATATTGATTGCTTGTGAAAAAACAATACTTCAAACAGGAAATGCCAGTTTTCACTATGCTAATAAAATATTGAAAGATTGGCATAGCAATAATATTAAAACTCCTGAAGATGTTGAAAATTCAGATAAAAATTTTCATGCTACAAAGCAAAATAACAAACAGAATAAAAAAGAATTGCCTCCTCAACAAAATCGTGCTATAAAACAAAATCGTTTTGTTAATTATGAACAAAGACAATGGGATTTTAAAGAGCTAGAAAGATTAGAAAGAGAACGATTAGAAAGATTAGAAAAAGAACGCTCCAACAAATATGATATATAGAGGTGAAGCAATATGCCTGAAAAGTCAGAACGCTATAAATTAGTACTAAGACAATATGAACAAATTCGTACAAAAAAAGAACATGAATTAAAAAAGAGAAAAAATGATATTTATACAGCTTGTCCTCGTTTAGAAGAAATAGAAAGAGAAATCTCTTTAACAGGCGTTCGTATTGGTCGTATGGTACTTCAAAAACCAGAAGACAGTCAATTACTTTTACTAAAATTACAACAATCTATTTCAGAATTAAAGCAGGAAAAAAAATTACTTCTTAACAAAATGGGATTTTCTGAAAAAGCATTACAAATAGAATATGTCTGTAAGGATTGTAAAGATACAGGATATATCAATCATATGCCATGTAACTGTATGAAACAAAAATTGATTGATTTAGCCTATGACCAGTCCAACATTAGAGAAATTGTAAAATGTGAAAATTTTGATACATTTGATATACGATATTATAGCGAAATACACAACGAAGAGGAGGGTATTTCTCCACTTGAAAATATTAAACGAATTGTTAATACTTGTATGGATTTTTGCCAATACTTTGATAGTACATTTCAAAATTTATTGCTTTATGGTGAAACAGGATTAGGCAAAACATTTTTATGTAATTGCATTGCAAAAGAATTATTGGATAAAGGTAATACTGTACTTTATATTCCAGCAGGACAGCTTTTTCGTATGATAGAAAAACAACGTTTTCGCAAAGAAGATGATGAAACACAACAAGATACTATGGAAGATTTGCTTTCTGTTGATTTACTGATTATAGATGATTTAGGTACAGAATTTGGTACAATACTTTCCAGTGCCGAATTATTCCATATTATTAATAATAGAATGTTAACAAAAAAATCTGTAATTGTTTCAACAAATCTTTCTCCAGACAATTTAATTCATCAATATTCTGATAGAGTTGTTTCTCGTATTGTAGGTACGTATACAACATTAAAATTTTTTGGTGATGATATTCGTGTAAAAAAGAAATTTAACAAAAAATAAATTTGTATTAACATTTCATTATTTGAAATAGTATAAATAAAGAAAAGGGGAGTTTTTATGGAAATTAAACATTTTTTACTTGCCTCTTGCTCATTAACTACATTACGCCATATAGCAGAAGCACCTATATTTGAATTAACTTATACTGTTATGGAAAGCTACTCCAAAACAGCACAAGACTTTTGTCGTGCCTATGGTGAACTTTGTGGCTATATATTTGAGCATAAAGATTTATCTCGTTTATTTTATGACGCACTTGTATATGATAATAATATTTTTGCAGATTTAAGTTGTAAAAAATCCTTTGAGGAAATACCAGAATATATAAAATCTTCTGTATCATTTGATATGCAGGTATTAGAAACCGTTTCTTCCATTACAGGGGATATGCTTATTGAGGAGGCTGTCAAAGTATTTCCCAAAGAAAGCGCATTTTTATATACATTACCACGTTTTCCAAACTCTGCGCAGCTTCCAGTAAAAGATATTGTTTCTCTTTATGAACTTTATAATCAAAAAGGTTATGGCTATTTTGCAAGAGGAACTGCTTTTACAGTAGAAAAAGGGGAAATTGTTGCTTTACCTCAAGTGGACAGTATACGCCTTTCTGATTTAAAGGGCTATGAAAGACAAAAAAGAGCAATACTTTCTAACACACTTTCTTTTTTGCAAGGAAAATTAGCAAACCATATATTACTATATGGTGATAAAGGAACAGGAAAATCCTCCACAGTAAAAGCTGTTGTAAATGAATATGCAAAACAAGGTTTAAAAATCATTGACCTTTCTATGGCACAATTAAAATATTTTCCTAAAATATGTGAAACTGCAGGAGCAAGTCCTTTTAAATTTATATTATTTTTAGATGATTTAACTTTTCAGCAGGAAGATGAAACATTCACTGCATTAAAAGCATTTATTGAAGGCGGTGTTGCTGGAAAACCAGATAATATTTTAATTTATGCGACTTCCAACCGTCGTCATTTAGTAAAAGAAAATATGTCTGAACGTATGACAGAAAATGAAATCCATTTAAGGGATACTATGGAAACTTCTGCCTCTCTTTCTGACCGCTTTGGTTTAGAAATTACGTTTTCTGTACCAGATAAAGAGGAATATCTGGATATTGTAGATAGCCTTGCAGAAGAATATGGTATTGATTTAGAACAAAAAGAATTACATATGTTAGCAGAACGATTTGCGCTTACAAGAGGAGGACGTTCTCCTAGAACTGCAAGACAATTTATTAAATTGCAAGTATCTGAAATGGCTATGGAATCATAAATCAAAAAGGAGTTCATATAAATGAACTCCTTTTTGTTTATTACTTCGCAATAGTATATTTATGTACCATACTACCTTTTGCATTTCAAATAGAAATATTTGTATCAATTCAATTATTTTAAATCATTCTGCTTTACCATCTCTTGTCATAAGCTGAAGGACAGCCTCACGCACATTTTTACCATAAAAAAGTACTTGATTGATTTCTTCTGTAATAGGCATGGAAACATGATATTTTTTTGCTAATTCACAAGCTGCCTGCACTGTATTAATACCTTCCACAACCATTTTTACTTCTGCTAATGTTTCGCCAAGTGATTTACCCTGTCCCAATAATATACCAGCTCGTCTATTTCTTGAGTGCATACTAGTACAAGTTACAATTAAATCTCCAATGCCAGAAAGTCCTGCAAATGTTTCTGCTTTTCCTCCCATAGCAATACCAAGCCTTGTCATTTCTGTCATTCCTCTTGTCATTAGTGCTGCTTTGGTATTATCTCCAAAACCAAGACCATCAGACATACCTGCCGCTAATGCCATAATATTTTTTAGTGCTGCACCTATCTCAACACCTATTACATCATGATTGGTATACAATCTAAAATTAGGATTCATAAATTCTTTTTGTATCATTTTTGCAATATCATTTTCTTCTGTTGCAATAACACAAGCAGTAGGAATACATCTTCCCACTTCTTCCGCATGGCTAGGTCCAGATAACACACAGGCATGACAATGAGGAACACATTGCTTGATTACTTCTGATAACCTTAATAAACTTGTTTGTTCTAGTCCCTTTGCCACATTTACAATAATGGCATTTTTTTGAAATAAATCTGCAAATTTTGTCATAGTTTCTCTCACTGCACGAGAAGGCACAGCAGAAATAATAATTTCTTTTTCTGAAATTGCTTTTTTTGCATCTGAAGTAATGTCAATATTTTCTCCTAAAATCACACCTGGCAAATATTGTTTATTTTCTCGTGTTTTTTTCATATTTTCCACAGCTTCTATATTTCTTGCCCACATAGTCACATCATGACCATCTTGTTCCAACATAACAGCCAATGCTGTTCCCCAGCTTCCTGCACCAACTACAGCAATTTTTTTCATAACAATACCGCTCCTCAAACATTTTTTTCTACTTTTTTTACACCTAATTTATTTTCATTTCCAGATAAAAGTCTTACTATATTTGCTCTATGTTGATATAATGCAAGTGCTGCTAAACATATTGTAATCACAACACCTTCTAATGGAAATGCTATTTTATAAAGTACAATAGGTATCATAACAGCAAAACACATAGAACCTAATGATACGTACCTTGTTGCTGCAATACATATAATACCTATACCAAATGCAAAAGCAGGTAAATACCATGTTGTTATACTTAAACACAACACAAGTCCTATCATGCAGGCAATTCCTTTTCCTCCCTTAAAATTCAAATAAAAAGGAAAATCATGTCCTAATATTACCCCTACACAGCCATATAATCCTGCTAATGGTATTTGTTGAAATATCATTTTACATAGCAAAAAACCCAATACAGATTTTAATATATCACAAACAAATGTAATTGCACCTGCTTTTTTTCCCAACACTCTCAAAGCATTTGTTGTGCCTAAATTTCCGCTACCATATTGTCTTAAATCCATATGTCCTGCAAATCTCCCCACTAAATAAGCAGACTGCAAGCACCCAATACCATACCCCAATATCATACAAATAAAGCGAAACATATTCACTATCCCCTTTAATTATCTTTTCCCTTTTCTCTTACAATAAAATGAATTGGTGTTCCTACAAATCCAAAAGCCTCTCTTAACTGATTTTCAATATATCTTCTATATGAAAAATGGAATAATTCTCTATCATTTACAAATATAACAAATGTAGGTGGTTTAATAGAAACTTGTGTCATATAATATAATTTTAACTGTCGTCCTTTATCTGCTGGAGGTTGTTGCATTGCTGTTGCTTCTATTAAAACATCATTTAAAAGTCCTGTGCTAATGCGCAAAGCATGATTTTGATATACTGTCTGTATTAGTTCCAACATTCTTTTTATTCTTTGCCCTGTTAATGCAGATATAAATACTTTTGGTGCATAAGGCATATAAGCAAGTTCATTTCCAATATCTTTTAAATATTGATTCATTGTTTTATCATTTTTTTCTATAACGTCCCATTTATTCACTGCAATTATCGCAGCACGTCCTCTTTCGTGGGCAATACCTGCAATTTTAGTATCTTGGTCTGTGATACCTTCATTTGCGTCAATTAGTAATATAGCAACATCACATCTTTCTACTGCCGCAACTGCTCTAATAATACTAAATCGTTCTATTTCTTCCTTTATTTTACTTTTTCTTCTCATACCTGCTGTATCAATAAAAATATATTTTTGTCCATCAATTTCAATAGGGGTATCAATAGCGTCTCTTGTTGTACCTGCAATATCACTTACAATCAGTCTATCTTCTCCTAATATTTTATTGATAAGAGATGATTTTCCTACATTCGGCTTACCTATAATAGCAACTTTAATCACTTCATCTTCTTCATCATACTCTTGCTGTTCTGGAAAATATGCTATCACTTCATCTAACATATCTCCTAAACCTAATGCCTGTCCTGCTGATATAGCAATTGGGTCACCTATACCCAATTCATAAAATTCATAAATATTCATGCTATCACGTTCTACACTGTCCACTTTATTTACAGCAAGTACAACTGGCTTTTTTGTTTTACGCAACATATTTGCCACTTGTTTATCATCATCTGTCATACCTGTTTTACCATCTGTTACAAATAATACAACATCTGCTGTTTCAATGGCAATTTCTGCCTGTTGCAATATTTGTTTCAATATAATGTCTTCTGCTCCAATTTCCATACCACCTGTATCAATCAATGTAAATTTTCTCCCTGTCCATTCTACATCAGCATATATTCTATCACGTGTTACACCTGGGGTATCCTGCACAATAGAAATTCTTTCTCCAGCAAGACGATTAAAAAGAGTAGATTTCCCTACATTTGGTCTTCCTACTACTGCAACAATCGGTTTACTCATTTATTTTCCTCCAAATCTAATAAATTGCAAAGTAATGTTTCTCCTGTATTTTTTGTTATTTTAATGGGTATATTTAATGCTTTTTCAATATCTTCTATTTCTATATCATCTAAAAGCATTGTTGTGTCATTTCTTAAAAGACTTTCAGGTAGCAAAAGATAACTTCCTAATTCTTTTCCTGTAAGTTGTTTTATAATATCTTGCCCTGTTAAAAGCCCAGAAACAGTAATTTCATCTCCAAAAAAATCATTGTGTATTTTATAAACATTGATTTTCCACATAGTACAATATTTCATTACTTTATTACAAAGTTTTTGTATCAAATCATATGCTGCTTCTCCTGTTGCAACAGAAACAATATTTTGTTTTTGTTTTGGAAATTGATATTGATATTTTTTTAATGCCTGTTCAAATTCCTGTTTTAAAAGAGAAAGCATACCCACTCCATTTTCATATTGTGTAAAATCTTCATAATCAGCGCAATCTGGTAAAGGGTATTCTGCTTTTAAATAAAATTCATCTGACAAAAATACAAATGAAGTTCCTAAATTTTTTTTAAATTTTTTTTGCCAATATTCTACTTGTGCAATAACTTTTTTACTTTCTTGTTTATCAAAAGGTATCATAGTATATAAATTTTCTCTATATTTTGTCAAACCAATGGGTACAACAGACATACTTTTTGCATGAGGGAAAAAGGCAGCACAATCTTCAATGGTTTTGTCTAATATTTTTCCGTCATTGATTCCCCTACAAAGAACAACTTGCAAATTCATTTCAATTCCAGCATTTGCCAATGTTTTCATCACATCTAATACTTTATCTGCACGAGGATTTTTAAGCATTTTTTTGCGCAATTCTAAATCTGTTGTGTGTATAGATACATTAATAGGAGAAAGATGATAAAATATAATATGATTAATATCTTCTTCTGACATATTTGTTAATGTTACATAATTTCCCTGCAAAAATGATAAACGAGAATCATCATCTTTAAAATAAAGGCTTTTTCTCATACCTTTTGGAAGTTGGTCAATAAAACAAAATATACATTTATTTTTACAGCTTTTTGCATTGTCCATCAAACCACTTTCAAATATAATGCCAATATCCTCTTGTTCTTCTTTTTCTATTTCTGCAATATATTCTTCTCCATTTATTGTACGTATTGTCAATTCAACATATTCATCTTGTATCAAATATCTGTAATCAAACACATCTTTTACAGATTGCCCATTTACAGCTAATAAAATATCACCTGCTTCTATTCCTAATTCTTCTGCAATACTATCTTTTTCAATTTTAATAATTACATTTTGTTTTAATTCCATATTGCTGTCCTTTCCATAATTACAATCGGCTACATTATATCATAGTTTTTAGTGAAATACAAAGAAGTGTTTGCTATTTCGCATAAAAATAAAACAGAAGTTTTATCATTATAAAAAATGTCAAAACTTCTGTTTATGATAATTGTATTAATATCATTTTTTAAACATAATATAATATTTTTCCGTATGTTGGTATAGACCAATATTTTTCTGCTACCATCATTTCTAATTCATCTGCTATAGCTCTTGTTTCTTTCATTTTTTCAATTACAACACTACCATAATATTTTGCAGCTTTTTCACACTCCTCTAAATTTGGAACACATTCCAATGCCTTTTCAAGTTCTTGTTCTTTTTGAGCAAGCAATGTTGTTTTTTCTGAAATATCATCAGCCTGTTTTATTTCCAAATCAGCAGAAATACCTATATTCTTTTTTGCTGTAGCAGCATCTACCAATTTTTTATTATATGCAATGCAGTCTGGTATGATATTTTTTTTCAGCATATCTATCATTGTTAATGCTTCAATATTGATTGTTTTGCTGTATTCTTCTAAAAGTATCTCTTTTCTGGAAGCAATTTCTACTTCTGTATAAATTTTATGTTTTGTAAATAATTTTAAATTCTTTTCATCTGTATAATGAGGTAGTGCATCTGGTGTTGTTTTTAAATTCATGAGTCCCCTTTTTTCTGCTTCTTCTACCCATTTTGCATCATAGCCATTACCATTAAATATAATTCTTTTATGTGCTTTTACTTCTCTTTGTATCAGCAACATCAATGCTGTATCAAAATCACCTGCTTTTTCTAATTCGTCAGCAAATTGACATAATTCTTCTGCTACAATCGTATTCAGCATAACATTTGTGCAAGCAATATTAAATGTAGAGCCTAACATTCTAAATTCAAATTTATTACCTGTAAAAGCAAAAGGTGATGTTCTATTTCTGTCTGTATTATCTTTAGGTATTCTGGGTAATGTAGAAACACCAACACTCATCATTGTTTTTTTAACATCTGTATAATTTGTACCTGATTCAATAGCATTCAATATTGCATACAATTCATCCCCCACAAACATAGAAACAATAGCAGGTGGTGCTTCATTTGCTCCAAGTCTGTGGTCATTTCCTGCACTTGCTACAGAAATTCTAAGCAAGTCTTGATATTCGTCTACTCCTTTTATTACTGCTGTTAAAAACAATAAAAACTGTGCATTGGAGCTTGGTGTAGAACCTGGCTCTAATAGATTTTCTCCTGTATTTGTAGAAAGTGACCAATTATTATGTTTTCCACTGCCATTTACACCTTCAAAAGGTTTTTCATGAAGTAAACATACTAAATTATGCCTATCTGCAACTTTTTTCATCATTTCCATTGTTAGCTGGTTTTGGTCTGTTGCAATATTTGTTGTTGTAAATATAGGTGCCATTTCATGCTGACAAGGTGCAACTTCATTATGTTTTGTTTTAGTTAAAACGCCTAGTTTCCAAAGTTCTTCATCTAACTCTTTCATAAAAGCCATAACTCTGGGACGAATACTACCAAAATAATGGTCATCTAATTCCTGTCCCTTTGGAGGCTTTGCACCAAAAAGTGTCCTTCCTGTAAATATTAAATCTTTTCTTTTTTTGTAATCTTCTTTGTCAATTAAAAAGTATTCTTGTTCTGCTCCTACTGTTGTTGTAACACGTTTACATTCTTTTCCAAATAATTTTAATATACGACATGCTTGATTGCTTATAACGTCCATAGAGCGTAAAAGCGGTGTTTTTTTGTCAAGTACTTCTCCAGTATAAGAACAGAAAGCAGTTGGTATACAAAGACTACCATCTTTTATAAATGCATATGATGTTGGGTCCCAAGCAGTGTATCCTCTTGCCTCAAATGTAGCACGTAATCCTCCTGATGGAAAAGAAGATGCATCAGGTTCTCCTTTTACTAATTCTTTTCCTGAAAACTCCATAATAACAGTGCCATCTTGACAAGGTGATATAAAAGAATCATGTTTTTCTGCTGTAATACCTGTCATGGGTTGAAACCAATGTGTAAAATGTGTTGCTCCTTTACTTAATGCCCAATCTTTCATAGCATTTGCAACCACATTTGCAATATGCTGGTCTAAAGGAGTCCCCTCTTTTATTGTCTTTTTTAATGATTTATAAACATCTTTTGGCAGCCTTTCTTTCATAACAGATTCACCAAATACCATACTGCCAAAATAATCTGGTACATTACTTTTTTGTTCCATATAGATTACCTCCCTTTAGACGATAAATATTTTCATAAAAAAGGGCGCAATGAAAGTGATATACTTTCACAACGCCTTTGTTGTTTACTGCGTCATTATATTCCCTTTTATAGAGTTTTGTCAAGTTAAAATAATCATTATCTGTCATGATTATAAAATGTTTTACATATTTTATAAAATTTTCTATAAAATGTTATATTGTTCTGTTTATTCTGTAAAATAGCAATTATGTAATAAACGTGGTACACTAGAATCATATTCACAGCAAAATATTTTTATTGTTTATTAGATTTATATAATATAGTGAATTTTTACAATATAGTATTACAGCACACTTTAGGAGGTCAAAATATGAATATAAGTAAAAATGAAATATTAGACTTTGTTTCAGAAAACGATATTAAGTTTATACGTCTTGCTTTTTGTGATATTTTTGGTACACAAAAAAATATTTCTATTACACCAAGAGCATTAAAAAAGGCATTTGAACAAGGTATTTCTTTTGATGCTTCTGCATTTGCTGGTTTTACAAAAGTAGATGCATCTGACCTACTTCTTTTTCCAGACCCTTCTACACTTTCCATATTGCCTTGGCGTTCCTTTTCAGAAGGTAATGTGATACGTCTTTATTGTAATATTAAATACCCTAATGGTACTCCCTTTGAAGGTGATGGCAGATATTTATTACAAAATGCGGTAAAAGATGCAATTAAACAAAATTTAAGCTGTATGTTTGGTACAGAATGTGAATTTTATATATTTGAGGATTCTACAATATTAAAACCCTATGACAATGCAGGTTATTTTGATGTTGCTCCTCTTGATAAAGGAGAAAACATTCGTCGTCAAATCTGTATTACACTGGAAGAAATGGGAATATACCCTGAAAGTTCTCACCATGAACAAGGACCTGGACAAAATGAAATTGATTTTAAATACTCTGATGCTTTAGAAGCAGCTGACAATTTTATTACATTCAAATCTGTTGTAAAAAATATTGCAGCAATGAATGGTCTTTTTGCCTCTTTTTTGCCAAAACCTCTCTGTGGAAAACCTGGAAATGGTATGCATATTAATTTATCATTATTTCGTAATGGTAAAAATATTTTTCAAACACATACAGAAGAAGGACATTCTGTTACTTGCGAAAATTTTATTGCTGGCATATTATATAGAATAAGAGAAATTTCTTTATTTTTAAATACATTAACAAATTCTTATGCTCGCTTTGGAGAATTTGAAGCACCTAAATATGTTACATGGTCACATCAAAATCGTTCTCAGCTAATACGTATTCCTTATGCTCAAAAAGAAATGCAACGTATGGAACTGCGTTCTCCTGATCCTTGTTTAAATCCTTATATAGCTTTTACACTTTTAATATATGCAGGATTAGAAGGAATTACAAAACAAATGCCATTACCAGAATACTGCAATCTGAATTTGTTTTCTGCCTTTCATGAGCATACAAAAAAATACGAAATGCTACCTCAATCATTAAACGAAGCAATTCTATTAGCAGAAAATAGTAGTTTTGTTCAAAACATATTACCAAAAAGAATTATGAAAAGTTATTTATCTGTAAAACAAAGAGAATGGGAAACATTTTTTTCTTCTAGTGATAGAAATAAAACAGAACTTGATATGTATTTTCAACGATATTAAGCAATATATAGGCGGTGAAAATTATGGAACGGATATTGATATTAACAGCAACAGAAAAAAGCAGTGAAACATTACGTTCTTTTATTGCCTCCTTTTTTCCTTCTCATCAAATAGAAATATGCTTTTATGGTGCGGAATGTAGAAGGCTTTTACAACAAAAAACTTTTGACTTTATATTGATTAATACTCCTTTATCAGATGAATTTGGTACAGATATTGCTATATTTTCTGCAAAACAAACAACAGCAGGTGTATTACTTTTAATTAAAAATGATATTATAAACAATTTATGTGAAAAAGTAGAAAAAGAAGGCATTTTCATATTATCAAAACCCATTCAAAAACAGCAATTTCGTCAAATGCTCTGTTTATTACAAGGTAATCAAAGACGTTTTTTTAAATTAGTGCAAGAAAATAAAAAATTGCAATATAAAATAGAGGATATTCGATTAACAGCAAAAGCAAAATATCTTTTAATGATATATGAAAATAAAACAGAGGAGCAAGCACATAAGTACATTGAAAGACAAGCTATGAATCAGAGAAGACAAAAAAAAGAAATTGCAAAAGAAATTATTGATTATTATGATAAACAAAACGAGATATGAATGTTATATTATTTATAACATTCATATCTTAATAGCATTACTTTAATTTTTCCCATTCTGTTTCTTTAAAGCCTGTCAATACTATATTTTCTGTTACAATAATAGGACGCTTTACAAGCATACCATTCGTGGCTAAAAGAGCATATTGTTCTTCTTCTGTCATATCTTTCAATTTGTCCTTCAAATGCAATTCTTTATATACCAAACCGCTTGTATTAAAAAATTTCTTTAAAGGCATGCTACTTTTTTCATGCCATAATTTCAACTCTTCTTTTGTAGGATTTTGTTTTACAATATCTCTTTGCTCAAAAGTGATATTGTTTGTTTCTAACCATTTTTTTGCTTTTTGGCACGTACTGCATTTTGGATATTCTAAATATAAAACAGACATATTACTCCCCCTTATTTTATTAAAAACAATATTTGTATTTATTATACAATATTTTTATACTTTCTACTGTAAAAAACACAAAAGTTTATAAAAAAATACATTCTTGTTATTCAAGTGAAAAAAAGTTTATTGATTTTTACATTTTTATGATATAAAATAAAATCAGTTTTATATTATTTATATAAATGTTTTATATTTATACTACAATCTAATAGCGCAATTAAGAAGGGAAGGGAATGTAATTATGATACCTATAAATATAGTAGTATTATGTTTATCATTATTCAATGTCATTCATTTAACATAATTTCTGATTTACATATTAAAAATATGATAATCGCTCAAAATAATATCACATATTGCGAAATTTATGACTATATTCGTAACGAATCTATAAAAACATTTTCTGATTATTATGAGTTAGATAATTTTAAAATTTCTAATTATACAGAGCAAATAAAACAAAATCATGTTGAAGTAATACTGGACTATACTATTTTCTATCATAATATTGAAAAAAATCCTGATAATATTGCTTATATACGAGAAGCAAAAGAGCGAGATGATTCTAGTTATCAGTCATTATATCAAGAGTACCTAGAGCAAAAAGAAATGAATATGCAAATAAAAATTATTATTGATGAAAATCATAATTTTTCTATGTATATGGATAGGAGCCCTCATGGTGAAGGAGATTGGACCTCATTTGAAATGAAGGATTGTATTATAAAATAATAAAAATTAATTTATAAACTTTTGAAAATATTATTTATCACTCACCAATTAAAAAACAATATAATGATTATTTAATATATTATAAAACAAAAAATGTACAAACTATAGGAGGACTACTATGAAAATTGTTATCATTGAACCATTAGGCATTACACCAGAAAAAGTAGAAGAAACTGCAAAAGCTGTAAAGCAAAAAGGTCATGAAGTAATTTATTATGAAACAAGAACAGAAGATACAACAGAATTAATAGAAAGAGGAAAAGACGCAGATATTATCATTGTCGCAAATCTACCTTTTCGTAAAAATGTAATAGAACATTGTCAAAAATTAAAATTGCTTTCTGTTGCGTTTACAGGTGTTGACCATATTGACATTGATTATTGTAAACAAAAAGGAATTATGGTATGTAATGCCGCAGGATATTCTACCAATGCAGTTGCAGAATTAGCATTTGGCTTAGCAATTTCTGTATTAAGAAATATTCCATCATGTGACAGTATCACAAGAATAGAAGGTACAAAAGCTGGATTAATTGGTTCTGAATTATATCAAAAAACATTTGGAGTTGTTGGTACAGGTGCTATTGGCACAAAAGTTGCTTTCATTGCAAAAGCATTTGGCTGTAACGTAATTGCATACAGCAGAACAGAAAGAGAATCTGTAAAACAACAGGGTATAAAATATGTATCATTAGAAGAATTACTAAAACAAAGTGATATTGTATCACTTCATGTACCTTTTAACGATGCTACCAAAAATTTAATTGGAAAAGAGCAAATTGCACTTATGAAAAAATCAGCAATACTTTTAAATACTGCAAGAGGCGGTGTAATAGATAATCAAGCATTGGCTGATGCATTAAACACAGAACAAATTGCAGGAGCTGGCATTGATGTATTTGAAATGGAGCCTCCTATACCTAAAACACATCCTTTGGCAAATGCAAAACATACTGTATTGACACCTCATGTTGCTTTTGCCTCACAGGAAGCATTATATACTAGAGCATTAATTGTATTTGATAATATTATAAATTGGGAAACTGGTACACCAAAAAATGTAATTGTATAAATATTTCATGAAATATAGAAAAAATCAAAAAGAGCGCCTTAGCGCTCTTTTTGATTATACATATTGTTTTAATACCTGCAAATCATTTTGATATACTTCAGAAAGTCCTCTATTATAAATAATTGCGGCTGGGTGATATAATGGAAATAGTTTATAACCATCTTTTGTTGTTGTCATAATACCATGCATATCACCAATACTAGCACTGTCATCACCTGTTACAGCTTTCAATGGTACATTACCTAATGTTACAATCATATCTGGCTGAATAATTTCTAATTCTTTTTTTAAGTAAGGCAAAAAGAAGTCTATTTCTGGCTTCTTAGGTGGTCTATTCACAAAATTTCCTGTTTTAGGACTAACATTTGTAGGACGAAATTTTACCACATTTGTAATATAAATCTCTTCCCTTTTTAATCCTATCGTTTCTAAAAAAGAAGATAAATTTTTTCCAGCTTTTCCTACAAATGGTCTGCCTTGTTTTTCCTCATCTCCTCCAGGAGCTTCCCCTATCATACAAATTTTTGCATTTTGTTTTCCTTCTCCAAAAACAATTTTCTTTTCTGCATAATCTGACTGTAATACATCTGCTGTCATCTTTTGATTTAATTTTTCCATCTCTTCCAATTACTTCCACTCCTTTATACACATGATTCACAAGTTATCCACATATACACAATGTTATCCACAGACATATATGTATATATCACACTATATACACTATATTTACTATCATGCAATAGTATATTTATTTTCACTATCTTTATTGTTATTTTGTATTTTTTAATAATATCCATGCTACTAAACTTCCTGTAATAAATCCTCCAAAATGTCCAAAATAATCTATATTTGGCTGAAATACTCCCACTATCAAAGAAAGTGCAACTAAAAGTAGCAGTGTCATATAATTCATACCTATACTTTTTTTACCATTTTTATAGCTATATACTAATACAGCACCAATCAAACCAAAAATAGCACCAGATGCTCCCACAGAAACAGCATCATTACATAAAATACTTAATATACTACTACCTATTATAGCAAAAAAATAGATGATTGTCATATCTATTTTACCATACAATAGTTCTGTATGCATACCAAAAAAATACAGATAAACACCATTTTGTATCAAATGTATTACATTTGTATGAATAAATGCATATGTAATAATACGATAATATTCATGCATATCAAATATTGCTTGATACTCTGCACCAAATAACATAATGCTACTTTGTTTCATACCCAATAATATACAAACACAAAATATAAAACAATTAATACATAATAAATTCCATGTTAATAATATGTTACTACTTTTCAAATCAAAGCCACTTTTCTGTTTTGCTTTTGCAGCAATTTCATAAAAAGAATAGCTATTTTGTTTTGTGTATTGCAAAGACTCTAATGCCATTTGTTTTAAATGTAATATATTTTTAGGCTGACTTTTTTCCATTTCAATCAAATTTCTTTTTTCTGAAAGATACCACCAAGCATGATAGCAGTTTTCTTCTGGTATCATTTCCTTTTTGGTTACAAATTCTATTGTCTGTGCTGTATCAAATTTATTTTCTGTATTTTCTTCTAAATATTCTCCTATAGCAAGTGTTAAAGCTATTATTGTTGAACAATAATATAATGATAAATTTTTTTGTAAATGTTGTAAATATTCATTCATAAATATTTCATGATTTTGTAAATCTGTTTTTTCACTGTTCACTACTGAAACAACATATAATATAGGACTTTCTTGTTTTAATAATATTACAATACTATCTTCTTCTATTACTCCCATATGAAATGCAGGAGCAATAGAAAATTCATTTTCTATTAAATTTTTTACAAAATTTTGTAAAATAGATGTATACATAAAAATCTCCTTATAAAAAAAACTCATCGGAAAAGGGAAAATCCAATGAGTTTCTTTTTTGAATAAGAATTGGGGTATCCTTATTCTGATGTGTTATTTGTTAAAAAAGGATTAACAAAGTTATGACAAAAATCATCTGCTATAATTGATTCATAACTTTTTTATGTGATCATCATAACATTTATTTATTAATTCGTCAATACTTTTTCAAAAAATATGTAATATTTTTTTTATAATTTTATTATTTTATACAAAAAATTGTCATATTTGACATTTGCTAACTACAATAAAACACAAAGTATCAAAAGCCCAGCAATACCAGGAATACCTAAAAGTCCAGTAAATAATACAGTCATATAATTAATGCCTATAGGTAATCCCATTGTTTGCAATATCATAATGGCAATACACCCCACAGCGGCATTTGCTATGGTTTTAAGCAAAAATTTGATAGGCTTGGACAATATAATTAGTGTCATCAATCCTAAACAAGAAAAAATCATTGCTGTAATAATTTGTGTAGAATCCATATGTAAATCATTCCTTTCTTATATGTCTATATCATTTTGAAGTAATGGGAAACCCTTTTCGATATTCAAAAAGTTCCCCATTACTTTTCTAAAAGCATATTAAAACATAAAAACATTTTATTTTTTCAATTAAAATGCATCAACCAATTTTTTCATATCCCATTGCAATTAAACCAATTTCTTTTGCCATTTTTAAAAAATACTCATATTTTTTATATAGTGCATTCATTTCATAAATATAACAGTCAATTAATGTATCATCTGTTGCTTGGTCAAACTTTTTTCTTGCATCTTCTAATTTTAATTTGATTTCTTCAATCACCTCTAATATTTCTTCTCCTTCTTTTGTCAAATGTTGCTTTAGGCTCTCCATAGGACATTCCTCCTTATTGCTAGTATAATCAACATTTTGGTAAATTATGCTTAAAAAACAAAAAGAGCAAGTACAATTTGTACTGCTCAATTTATATAGTAACAAATAAAAATATTTTATTTTTCTAAATCATTTATTATTGTGCTGACTGTGGAATACCTGTAATCATAAATATTAAAGAACCTGCCCCTACTTCATAATAATAATCCAAATTTCCTACTGTATAATGTTGAGATTGTAATGTATAGAAGTCAAAATCAAAAAAATCAAGTCCTTCTCTTAATTTTGTGCCATCTATTCCATTCGCATTTGCTCCATTAAAAAATCCTGCTAATGTACCTACACTAGCAAAATAATCCAATCCTCCCTGATGATATCCACTTAAAACATAATCTCTTGGCAATATCAATGCTACGGACTGCAAGCGTTGTGTTTGTTTATCTGCAAATATTGCCATTTTAGCTGCACCCCATTCTCCTTGATATAATAAAGTGTCTTCTGAAGTTTCTACTGGACGGAAATTGATAAGCAAAGGCATTTGCAAACCATTTTCTACTTCATATCCTGCTAACAAACTATCATTCAGTAATGCAACAAAAATGTCACTTCTGTCAATCATATTGCTTTCGTTTGGCAATAAATATCCCTTTTGTTGTGAAGCAAATGCCATAATTGTGTTACAAAACAACATACATAATATTGCTAATATGGCAATTACTTTTCTGATACTCCTGTACATATGTTTTCTCCTTTCTACCCCTTTGATTTTATTTTGCTGTTTTATATTATCTGTTATATACAAATATGTAAATAGATTACTAATATCTTATAAAACTAGCAAAATCACCTTTTTTTCATTATAACACACTCTTTTTGAAAAGTGAAATATTTCTAAAAAATGTATGTCTATGATAATCAAAATAGCAATATAATATCAAATAAACGAATAAGGATGTGACAATATGAAATTTGCAGAAATTAGTTATTCCCCAAAAAAGGATGATTTTGGCATTAAGGGAATTTTTTTAAAATTACCAAACTGCCTACTACATTGGTATTTCATGCGATTTCGCCCCTTTTATATACAACAAACAACACTAGCAAATGCAGAAGGTTACATAGTAAAAGTATATAAACCACATGAAAACCATCAAACAGAAAAACAAATACAAAAGCTACTTTTGTTGTTACAAAAAAAAGAAACTGATGTATTATTAAAACATCATAGTATATTACTTCCTCACATAATAGACATTGCATATGGTGATATTATTAACGCTCTTTTTGTATTAGAGGCTTCTAAAAAAGCAATAAAAAGGCAGTCACAAACATTACAACAAAGTAAATTTTTAATCATTGATGGGGAAAATACTATCACAAACATGGTATTAGATATTTTATATCCTCATATAAATTATCTTTCCATATACACAGAAAATCCACAAAACTTTTTACAAAAAGCAGACGAAATTTATGAAGAATATGGATTACGTTTAGAAATTTTTTCTGATATAAAAAACAAACAGTTTGAAACATTCAACATTATATTAAATTGTAGTAAAAATATGTATCATTATGATTATAAAATCCAAAAAAATGCTTTCTTTTTTGACATCATACAAAATGATAAAAAAATGCATTGTTTAATGTCACGTAGAAGTGATTTATTACTTTCAAATGGATTATTATTAAAATTGGAAAATAAAAATTATTCATCAAAACAGATAGAGGCAATACTTCGTATCACAGAACACTCTTTTCATGATTTTTTATGTTATAATAAAAAACAAAACTTGAGTGAAATATTACAATTATTACAGCATAAAAATTTAACAGTCACAGCATTTACTTGTTTTGAAAAACGAATATAAAAGTTGTTTCTCTTTTGCATACCAGAGAAGTCAATTTCTAAAAAATTTTAATATTTCATGATGTTTTTTTGTTTAAAATAACTATCAGGTATGGCACGAATCCGCAAGCTTTTTTGAAAAAAAGCTTGGCAAAAAACTTTAAATTGCCTACGGCGAACAAAAATTGATTTGCGTGGTTTGCATACTGAAAATTATTGACAACAAACAAGTGGTGGAGTATAATCTTACAGTAAAAAACAAAGTTTCATACCATTATATCTTTAAAAGATTATAAATAAAAAGTATTTCGCTTTGTAGATAATATTGAGGCATATTATAAGTGCTGTTCTCCTAAAGTATTTCATGATGAATTTGATAAAAATAACTATACTGCTTTTTGGAATGAATGGCATAGATGCAGAGTAAAATTATAAACATTACTTTGTATATAAATATTTTTGACTAACATTGAAAGTATATATATTTAGACAACACTGAATGCTTTTTGACATACTTTAGGCAGGTGAATATACCTGCCTCTTTTTCAAGCAAACAATATCCATTCTTTTTTGTTTTGCTGAAATAGTTACCATAAATATAAAGGAGTGAATTGCTGTTATGGCAGAAAAAAAAGTGATATTGACCTACGAAGGTCTTAAAAAAATGGAGGAAGAATTAGAAAACTTAAAAACAGTCCGCAGAAAAGAAGTTGCAGAAAAAATAAAAGAGGCAAGAGGACAAGGGGATTTATCCGAAAATGCAGAATATGACGCAGCAAAAGAAGAACAAGCAGAAATAGAATCCAGAATTGTAGTATTAGAAAAAATGCTTCGTAATGCAGAAGTCATTGACGATGATGAAGTAAACAATGATATGATTAGTGTTGGTTCTATTGTCAAATTATATGATTTTGAATTTGAGGAAGAAGTGGAATATTCCATTGTTGGTTCTGCTGAAGCAGACCCTATGAATGGTAAAATTTCAAATGAATCTCCTGTTGGTTTAGGCTTAATTGGACATAAATTAGGAGAAACCATTACCATTGAAACACCTTCTGGTGAATTAAAATTCCGTATAGATGAAATTAAAAAATAATAATACAAAAGGAGGCAAATTATTGTGGCTGAAAATACAAATCAAACACAATCAGAACTGACACAGCAAGAATTAACAGAACAAATTAGAATACGTAGAGAAAAACTTGCACAATTACAACAAGAAGGACAAAATCCTTTTGAGCAAACAAAATTTGATGTAACAAAGCATAGTGATGAAGTAAAAGCCGAATTTGAAACATTAGAAAATCAAGATGTTGCTATTGCTGGTCGTTTGATGTCAAAAAGAATTATGGGAAAAGCGTCCTTTTGTAATATTCAAGATAGAAATGGTACAATACAATCCTATGTTAGTAGAAATGATATAGGTGACGAAAACTATGCTGCTTTTAAAAAGTTTGATATCGGCGATATTATAGGCATAAAAGGCTTTGTGTTTAAAACAAAAACTGGCGAAATATCCATACATGCAAAAGAAGTAATATTGCTTTCTAAAAGCTTGCAGGTATTACCTGAAAAATTCCATGGTTTAAAAGACCAAGAACTACGTTATCGTCAAAGATATATTGACTTAATTGTAAATCCTGAAGTAAAAGACACTTTTATGAAGCGTTCTGCAATTATAAAAGAAATTAGAAACTTTTTAGATAACAGAGGATTTTTAGAAGTAGAAACACCTGTATTACAGTCCATTTCTGGTGGAGCTGCTGCACGTCCTTTTATTACACATCATAATGCTATGGATATTGATATGTATTTGCGTATTGCATTGGAATTGCCTTTAAAACGGTTAATTGTAGGCGGTTTAGAAAGAGTATATGAAATTGGTAGAGTATTCCGTAATGAAGGTATTTCAATACGTCATAATCCTGAATTTACATTAATTGAAATTTATCAAGCATTTACAGATTATAATGGTATGATGGATTTGACAGAAGATTTATTTCGTACAGTAGCACAAAATGTATTAGGTACAACAAAAATTCAATATGGTGGGCATGAATTAGATTTAGGACAAAAATTTGCTCGTATCACTATGGTAGATGCTGTAAAACAATATTCTGGTGTAGATTTTGACAAAGTAGCAGATACAGAAGAAGCAAAAAAATTAGCAAAAGAACACAATATACCTTTTGAAGACAGACATGAAAAAGGTGATATATTGAGCTTTTTCTTTGAAGAATATGCAGAAAAGAATTTAATTCAACCTACATTTGTAATTGATTATCCAATAGAAATTTCTCCATTAACAAAGAAGAAAGTGGACAAACCTGGTTTTACAGAACGCTTTGAATTGTTTATTGTAGGCAGAGAATATGGTAATGCGTATTCTGAATTAAATGACCCTATTGACCAAAAAGAAAGATTTTTAAAACAAGAGGCACTTCGTGCTGCTGGTGATGAAGAAGCAAATATGATTGATAATGACTTTATTACAGCATTAGAATATGGTATGCCTCCAACAGGTGGTTTGGGTATTGGTATTGACAGAATGGTAATGCTATTAACAGAATCCGTTTCTATACGTGATGTATTACTTTTCCCTGCTATGAAACCATTAGATAAATAATATATATTATAAAAAATTCCATCAATAATATGGTGGAATTTTTTTATTGTAAAAACTATTTTATTAAAGCAATATTTTATACAAAAATATCGTATTTTATTTATAGAACAGTTAAATTGGGAAGTGGCTAAACAAGCATTTAAACCCTTGAGAGCGTTGCTCTCAAATTCTCATTCACTTTCTCCTAAAAGTGAAACAAAAACTTTTATGGAAAATTTCGTTTTCTTGATAACAAATAGAAATAAAAATTATTTTCAAAACTACTCTTTACCACTATCTAATTAATTATAATCTATTTAGGAGGAAAAATATGGAACTTACTTTTGCCAATAAAAATCTATGGAAAGAAATAAAAGAAATCTATATAGAGGCATTTCCAAAGTCAGAAAGAAAACCATTCTTTATCATAAAACATTCTGTAAAAATTGGAAAAGCACAAATAATAACTGCTATAGAAAATGATATTTTACAAGGATTTGCTATAATCATTCCCTATAAAAACATGATTATGTTAGATTATTTAGCTATTTCTGATAAAACACGCAGTCATGGAATAGGAAGTAAAATTATGAGTAAATTGTACTTTTAATTGAACATATTGATGACAATGCAGAAAATAATCAACAACGTATAGCAAGAAGAAAATTTTATATAAAAAATGGTTTTCGTTCCTCTCATATTTTTATAAATGGAGTAAGTGGTAATATGGAAATATTAAATAATGGTGAAAATATATCTTATCAAGAATATATAAAATTACAACAATATGCACTAGGTAAATTATTATTTAAACTTTCTAAAATTACATTAGTAGAATCTCCTTCACCAAAATCATAATATTCAAAAATTTTCCACCACATATTAATGTTGGTGGAATTTTTTTGATAAAATAGTTGACTCTCACGTTGCGTTATAGATTACAGTAATATTATCAATTATTAAGGAGGTGAGATAACATGAAAACAGTAAAAGAAATTTCTGAAATAACAGGTATCAGCATACGTACATTGCATTATTATGATGAAATTGGTTTACTTTTACCCACTAAAAAAAGTGATGCTGGTTATAGGCTTTATGATCAAAAGGCATTGGAAACATTACAGCAAATACTATTTTTTAGAGAATTTGACATCCCATTAAAAGAAATTAAAACATTTATGCAAAATAATACTCTTGACAAAAATCAAATATTAAAAATGCAAAAAAATATGCTTATTACAAAAAAAAGACGCTTAGAAAAACTGATTGCCCATATTGATGATATTTTGAAAGGAGAAAACACAATGGATTTTACAATATTTAATAAAATAGAAATAGAAGAAATGTTTCAAATAATGTTTGAAAATATGCCAGAAAAAATGAGAGAAAAAGCCTTAGAAGAATTTGGAGGCATAGAAAAGTGGAAAAATCATTACATTGAAGTGGTATCATCGGAAGACATGCAAAAGCGTTATGCAAAAGTAGTAGAATGGTATGGAGGAAAAGATGCCTTTTTAAATGCTTCAAATCACCCAATTAGTAAGGAAATTGCGAAAAGCTATAAAATACGAGAGGAAATAATATTAAAAAAATTGATAGCTAAAAAAAATTGTAATATCAATTCTTTTGAAGTAAAAGAAATCGTTGGAGAATATGCTTTTATCATGAAACAAGTTTGTCAAATAAAACAAGAAAAAGGTGTCATGATGGCACTTGCACAATATTATCGTAATCAAAAAATAGTACCTATGATAGATGAAAAATATGGTTCAGGTGCATCAGAATATTTTGCACAGGCAATAGAATCATTTTATAAATGAAAATGACATACAAAAAGGGGTGCGTCGCTCTTAAACTTTTTCTTCTTCCCCTTTAGAGAGAAGAAAAGAATTTTAAATGGAAACTTCTTTTGCTTAGAAATATTGATTTTACAATGAAAAACGCTAGTTTTTACAGTAAAGTTTTTTGTCAAACTTTTTTTCAAAAAAGTTTGCAGGTGTGGACAGACTTCACAAAAAAGACTTTATTGACAAACGAAAGGGTTGTATTGCTACAACCCTTTCATTATAGTATAACCCTTTTATTTTATTATTGTGCAATGACTTCTTTAGCCATTTCAATTAAACCTTCTTTATCAACATCTGCGCCCAGTGATGTCATTTCATAAACAATACCATCTTCTTCCCAGAAAAGAGATTGTATATTCATTTCTTCAATTTCACTGCTACCATAAGAGATTTCCAAAGCACCTGCTTTTTGTGCTTCTATATCTTCATCGGATGGTGTTACATCTGGTGGGAAAAATTTATACGCTTGTTTATTATAGTGACCTTCAATACCACCTAAATCTACTGTTTCATCAAATGTAGAGTAGTCGCCACCAATTTCATCTGATACTTCTCTATTTGTAATGCCAATAGTTTCTTCTCCTCTTTTATAATTAAATGAAACCATTTTATGCTCTGCTGTTACATTATTAAAATCACTGTCTGTACCAGATATTGCACCAACAGAAGCACTATCAAATTCGAAACCATTTGTAAAGCTTTCTATAAATTTGGGTTCAAAATTTACTTTCTTTTGTACTTGTTCTGCTGTTGGTAAGTTATCCCATTCTTTATAACTATGGCTAGTATATCCTGTTATTTTCATAGCAGCATAACAAGTAAATGACATCACACACAATGCGCCTACCACTACAGCAGCTTTTAATTTTTTAGAAGCAAATAAATTCTTTTTCATAGCATTTTCCTCCTGTAATTTTACTTGATTTTTAATATTAAAAAATAATTGTTGGGATGGTTCCATATTTTTGACTGTTTGTTTTAATTCCTGTCTAATAAAATCGTCTATTTTTTTATCCATTTTTCTCACAAACCCTTCCCTTAAAAAATGCATCTGTTTTCAACTTTTGATACAGCTTTTTTCTTGCAAAAAATAATCTTGATTTTACAGTACCCTCCATACTGCCTGTTGCTTTTGCAATTTCTGAAACAGACATTTCATTATAGTAATAGAGTATAATTGTGATTCTTTGTTTGATATCCAAACTGTTTATCGCATTCATGAGTTTTTCTCTTTCTTCTTTTTGCAAATATACTTTTTCAGAATCCTCTTCTATACTTTCTATCGTTTCAAATATATTTTCCACAGGTACTGCATTTTTTTCTTTTTTAGCAAATTTCCAAGCTGTCCTTGTCAATATTTTGTAAAACCACGCTTTAAAAGTTGTAGGGTCTTTTAATTCTTTGATATGAAGACAGCATTGGACAAATGTTTCCTGCAATATATCTTCTCCTGTGTAACGATTCCCTGTAATAAGATATGCGGTTCGTAATGCTGCATTTTTATATTTTTCATATATGATAAAAAAAGCAGTATCATCACCTTGCTGCATTTTTTGAATCCATTCTGATTCTTCCATATGCTGCCTCCTTTATTTCTTATTATTTATTACAAATTGGTGCACCTATATATAAGAGTAATCTATTACTATATTGGTTCAAAATTTTTTTCGTTTTTTTATTGTAAGCAGTATCATGCATATTATTGCTACATTTTTTAAATTGATATTTCTTCCTTAGTACATTACTTCTTTATTTTCTATTTATCAGTGCACCTATATATAAGAGCTATTTATTATTATATTGGTTCAATTTTTTTAAACATTTTATATTTGTAATAAATTTGTATTGCAAAATGACGAATACATTTCAGCAAGAACAGTACATACTATATTATATACAAATAAAAAATTGCAGGAGGTTATAATATATGGCATTATTAAATAATAAAATTGCACTTGTTACATCATCTACAAGAGGAATAGGCTATTATACAGCAAAAAAATTAGCATCAGAAGGAGCAAAAGTATATTTAGCTGTACGCCGTTTGGACGCTGGTAAAAAAGTGGCAGAAGAAATTAAAAAAATCGGAGGAAATGCAAATGTAGTATATTTTAATGCAGAGGAAGAACAAACATATATTTCTATGATACAAGAAGTATACAAAAAAGAAAATCGTATTGATATACTTGTAAATAACTTTGGTACAACAGACGTCAAACAAGATTTGGATATTTTAAATGGTAATACTGATAAATTTTTTGAAATTGTAAACAGTAATTTAAAAAGCGTATATTTACCTTGCAAAAATATCATTCCTATTATGGAAAAAAACGGTAGAGGGAGTATTATCAATATTTCTTCTGTTGGAGGAAAATTTCCTGATATCTCTCGTACAGCATATGGCGTTTCAAAAACAGCAATTAACTTTTTAACAAAAGATATTGCAGTACAATATGCTCATAAAAATATTCGTTGTAATGCCATTATGCCTGGATTGATTGCAACAGATGCCTCTATAAATAGTATGTCTGAGGAATTTTTAAATATGTTTTTAAAAACTGTACCTCTTGGCAAAGCAGGACAGCCAGATGATATTGCTAATGCTGTATTATATTTCGCAAGTGATTTATCTGCATTTGTAACAGGAGAAATACTTTCTGTTTCGGGAGGGTTTGGCGTACCTTCTCCTATGTATGCTCTATACAAAGATATGATGAAAAAGGGTTAAAATAATTATCCTACTGCTTTTTAGCAAGCAGTAGGATAATTATTATTATAATAAACTATTTAATTTTTCTGATAAGTGTTCTGCTGGCACAGCACCAACTACTTGATCTTTGATTTCTCCATTTTTGAAAAATAGCATAGATGGTACGCTCATAATATTATATTTCATTGCTAAATCAGAACATTCATCAATATCTACTTTTGCAACTTTTGCTTTTCCTTCAAATTCTGTTGCTAATTTTTCCATAACTGGACCCATCATTTGGCAAGGACCACACCATGTTGCAGAAAAATCTACTAATACAGGCTGACCACTTTGTAATACTTCTTTATCAAATTCATTTGTTTTTAAATGCAATAACATAATGATTATCCTCCTTATATGCTACTTCTATTACATTATCTATTATAATACAAAATATAATGTTTATACCACTATAACAGAATGATATCAAAAAATCAATAATTATTTTTAAATAATAATTTAAAGTTAATGATTTATTTGATTATAGGAAGTGTGTGTAATATATTTACAGAAACAGTAATTGCTGTTCTTGTAATGGCAGTTTTGAGAATTTTGACAGGTGGGTATCATTCACAGTCAGATTTGGGATGTTTGATTTTAACGGGAAGTATGATATTCATTCCAATTATATTGTCAAAATATGTGTTTATAAGTCATATGCATTTTATTGTGTTTTCCTTGGGAATCACAGTCATATATATTTTATATGCACCGTGCGGGGGAAAATATAGTAATGTAAAAGGGTTGGCGTTACTCTGGATAAAAACTGTTGTTACACTAATATTATTTTGTGGTTATTTGGGAGGTATATTCATTAATAGAAGATGGGGAATAATTGTTATACTTGTATCTTTGATGCAAGGACTATCATTAATTAAAATGAAGAGGAGAATAAGTGATGAATGAAATAATTGCAAAAAAAAT
>OFHA01000337.1_pt1 | contig 41958 bp, 34 predicted proteins | sample 1521891 | NCBI WGS metagenome assembly OFHA01 (sample SAMEA3504089, study PRJEB24116) | mouse gut metagenome | biome: mouse gut; feature: mouse-associated habitat; material: faeces | place: Denmark | collected 2011
GATTTCCGCATGCGGACACTTCCATCACTGGAAAAAGAACTGGAAAAGACAGGTTATTGCGAAGAAGCCATCAGCCACTTTCTGGGTGTCTGTGCCGGATGGCTGATTGGGCATACGCTGACCGAAGACCATGCAATTGCAGGAAATGAGGAAACGAAATGGGCCAGCCTTCTGCCGGAAGAAGAACAGGAAGCGGTAAAGCAGACGATTCTGCAGCTGCTGCAGGATATGTTCCGGCTCCAGGCCCAGGTCATCAGTGAGTGCTACGGCGGGGAAAAATTCGGAAGCGGCATCTATTACCGCCTGATTTACGCCACACAGGAGGGCAGCCAGCGGGAAATGATTCTTGTCTTTGAAGAAAAGCTTCTGATTCGCACAATCGGGGCATTAATCGGAAGCCACTCGTCCAAGCTGGATGTGACGCTGATGAATGCGGCCCGGTATGCAGCAATGCAGTTTGCAGAGCGCATCAAAAAGCATTTTTCTAAGACGCAGCTGTATGTCCTGCGCAGCGAGCACCTGCTTTCCTATGAGCAGTTCCAGCGGACGATTGAAAAAGAGAATCTGCGCTACAGCATTTTGTTTAATACCGGAGAGGGGTATTTTGCGTTCTGTTCCTTTATTCCGCAGCAGGCGTGCGAAAAAAGCGGTACCTTTATTCATCCGGAAAATGAAATGACAGAAGTGAAAAAATATCTCCAGATGAAAGAACAGGAAAACAGCAGCGGCAAAAAGAAGCTGCTGGTCGTAGATGATTCCATGACGGTCTGCTATGCGGTCAAAGGGATGCTGCAGGAAGATTACCAGATAGCAGTGGCCGATTCCGCGGTATCTGCTATCCGCAGCATTACGCTGGAGCGTCCGGACCTTGTCCTGCTGGATTATGAAATGCCGGTCTGCGACGGTGCACAGATTTTGCAGATGATACGCCAGGAAACCGTATTTGCGGATATTCCGGTGTTTTTCCTGACCGGGAAGGTGGATAAGGCCAGCGTCAGCCGGGTGCTGCCATTTAAGCCGGAAGGCTACCTTCTGAAAAGCTCGAAGCCGGAAGATATCCGCAGGAATATCGACCGGTATTTTGAAAAAAAGCATTAAAGCCTGCTGCCCTGCCATATTCGCTTTCCTGCCAGATGGCAGGGCAGTACCTGAAAATTCCAAAAATTTCAATATGTTTCCCGGATTGCTAATCTATGCATTATCTGTTATAATAAACCCGATTATGTAAAAAACGATAAAACGGGCAATACTTAAAAATAAGAAAATCCCTTACATTTCACAGTACCACCGCGCCAAATGACGCAGAATTGATGCACGCAAATGATTTAATGAAGTATTAACACAAGGAGATTAGACTAACATGGAGAATCTGATAGACAAAAGGCAGATTACTGCCCGGGTTACAAAGATATCATGGGAACGCATCTGGCTTCATCTGGAAGTAAAGGTGACATATGCCGGGGATGCAGACCGGGAAAGCCCGCTTTCCTTTTATCTGGTCAACGGCCTGTTTGAGCCGAAAGCAAAGCTGAAGGTGGAAGAAATCGAGGCGCAGGAAGGACTGGAAGCGGGGAAGGCGCAGGACATTTACAGGCTGAAAGTCAACATAACCAATCCCGGCACCAGCCTCTGCCTGCCGCAGGGTACTTATTCCATGATTATCTGCCAGAAGAAGCGCCAGATGGCGAAAGCGGAAATTGCCGAATCACTGGTAAAAGACATGAGCAGCGCTTCCCGCAATTTCCTGTATGGCGGCAGGGCAAAGGTGTATTCGGTGACGTTTTATGTAACGGAAGGAGATGACGGGCTTCCGTTTATCATGTATGTGCTTGCCGGCGGCAGGACAGGCATCAGCGCGCCTGCGGTTCACGCGAAGAAGGGCTTTCACCCGAAAGAGAGCCTGAAAAAGAAATATTCCAAAATCAATAAGCCGTTAAAGGTGGATATGTACTGGAAATACCGGAAAAAATATAAACATAAAAGCGGCAGGCCGGTTGTCATGTTTATGTCCGAACAGAGCACGAGCATCAGCACGAATTTAAAAGCCGTCAAAGACCGGATGCTGGCACGCGGGATGGATAAAGACTATATCATCGTAGAGTCGTACCGTTCGTCCGTGACAAATCCGCGCATGGGCCTGCGCAGCTGGATGGACACGCTCAAAAAGATGGCGATGAGCGATTTTATCTTCCTCGATGACCATGCGCCAATGCTGGACTGGCTGATTGTGGACAAAGACACGGTGCTTGTCCAGCTGTGGCATGCGGGGGCAGGGTTTAAGTCGTCCGGCTACAGCCGCTGGGGGCATATCGGGTGTCCGGCACCGTACAGCTGCCACAGACAGTATAAATACGGCATATCCGGCTCGAAGCAGATTGCCCATTTCTTCTCGGAAGTATGGGGAATTAACGATTCCCAGGTGCTGCCGACCGGAATGCCGAGGATTGATGAATTTTTAGATGAAGATTACCGTACAAAAAAGACAAAAGAACTGTATGAAAAATTTCCGCTGTGCAAGAATAAGAAGGTAATTCTTTTTGCGCCGACCTACCGGGGGACAAATAAGGCCAATGCCCATTATCCATATGAACTGATTGATTTTGACGGATTGTATGAAACCTGCGGGGATGCATATGCCGTGCTGTTCAAAATGCATCCGTGGGCATCGGAGCCTGTTCCGATTCCGCCGCAGTACCAGGACCGGTTTGCCGATGCGGGCAGGTACCCGAATATCAATGACCTGTTTTATATTACAGAGCTTTTGATTACGGATTATTCTTCCAATATTTTTGAATATTCGCTGATGAAAAAGCCAATGCTGTTTTATGCGTTTGACGAAATCCAGTATTCGTTTTCCAGGGGCTTCCACCGTCCGTATGAAGAATCTGCGCCTGGAAAGGTATGCCATACATTTGCGGAAATACTTGCGGCCATTGCGCAGGAAGATTTCGACTACCCGAAGGTGGAAGAATATGTGGCAAAGCATTTTGACTATATTGACAGCCATGCGTCAGACCGGGTTATCGACTGGATTATTTTGGGCCAGCTGCCGGATTCTGTGAAAAAAGAGCTGGCGGCAGATGCAGCCGTTAACAAAGAGCTCGAAACACTGGACTTTAAGCCGGCACAGGGCGGCAAATAAGCAGGGCGGCACAGGATGCCGGTTTTGCGGCATGTCCGGTGCAGCGTGAAAGGGATGGACAAAAGAATGAATATTGCAATTATTTTTGCTGGCGGAAGCGGGGTCCGCATGGGCTCGGGCATTCCGAAGCAGTTTCTGGAAATTAACGGCAAGCCCGTGATTATCCATACATTACAGCTGTTCCAGTATCATGATGAAATTGATAAAATATATATTTCGGTGCTTGAGGATTATATCGGATATATGAAAGAACTGGCCGACGAGTACCGCCTGAATAAGACCGCTGCCATTATTGCCGGGGGCGAAACGGCCCAGGATTCGATATACCTGGCGCTGAAAAAAGCGGAATCGGAAAATCCGCAGGATTCGATTGTGCTGCTGCATGACGGCGTGCGCCCGTTTGTGTCTTATGAGGTGATTTCGGATAATATCCGGGGCGTAAAGGAAAACGGCAATGCGATTACCTGCACGGCCTGCTACGAAACGATTCTGTTAAGCCATGACGGGCAGTGCGTGGAGTCGGTTCCATACCGGAAAGATACGTTTGCGGCGCAGGCACCGCAGAGCTTTTACCTGAAAGATATTATTGCGGCGCACGATGAAGTGCGCAAAAGGCCGCAGCGCTATGAAAACATGGTCGATGCGTGCACGATTATCCGAAGCCAGGGCATGGCTGCGCATATGGTGCCGGGCAACCGGGGCAATATCAAGGTCACGACGCCGGAAGATGTATATATGTTCCGCGCCCTGCTCCAGTATAAGGAGAATGAGCAGGCGTTCGGGCTTGGCATTACCAACCGGATTGAGACGCGCATGAACAAGCATCATAAAAACATCCGTCCGTAAGGACAGAAAAGGGAAATGGAGGATGAAACATATGGAGAATGAGAGCAGGCAAAACAGCCAGATAATCGAAAGCCCGCAGGACGCCGTTTTACAGGAAGATTTGGAAGCGCTGGTTCGGGATGGATCCATTCCGTTTGACAGGCTTCACCGGCATACCGTATTTGTCACTGGCGCAACCGGGCTTTTGGGCTCCCAGGTCATAAAAGCCCTTGCATGCAGCAACCGGATAAACGGCACGGATATCCGTATTCTGGCGCTTGTGCGCAGCCGGGAAAAGGCAGAACGCATTTTTGGCACCCTGCTGGAACGCGGCGATATCCATATCGTGCAGGGGGATGTCACCCAGGCTGTCGCATGCGGGGAAAAGGCAGATTATATTATCCACGGCGCGAGCGCGACAAGCTCGAAGTACTTTGTTTCCAATCCGGTCGATACGATTCTGACAGCTATAAACGGCACGGTAAATATGCTGGAATTTGCAAGAAAAAACCAGGTAAAAGGATTTTTATACCTGTCATCTTTAGAAGTATACGGAACGCCGTCTGCGGATGCCGGGCTGATTGGCGAGTCCTACAGCGGCTATCTCGACCCGCTTTCGGTGCGCAGCAGCTATTCGGAAGGCAAGCGCATGGTGGAATGCATCTGCGCTTCGTATGCGTCCCAGTACCAGGTTCCGGTGCGGATTGCAAGGCTTTCCCAGACCTTCGGGGCAGGCGTGGAATATGACGATGGCCGTGTGTTCGCTGAATTTGCCAGATGTGCGCTTGAGAAAAAAGACATTGTGCTTCATACAGCCGGCAGGACCGAACGCAGCTACTGCTATACCAAAGACGCCGTGGCTGCCATGCTTCTGATTCTGCTGAACGGCGAAAACGGGTCTGCCTATAATGTGACAAATATGGACACGAGAATTTCCATCGCTAATATGGCACAGCTGGTATGCGAGATATTCCCGGATTCCCATATCCATGTGCAGTTTGACATGCCAAAGGATGTGGCTTCGTTTGGCTATAATCCGGAAATGGTCATTGCGCTGGATGCCGCAAAGCTGATGTCGCTTGGCTGGAAGCCGCAAGTGGGGCTTAAGGACATGTTTCTGCGGCTGGCTGCAAGCATGCAGGCGGGCAGGAGCACAAATTAGAAAGCACGCTGCCGGGGCTGTGCGCCAGCCCCGTGCAGCAGGGAATGGAGAGAACGATGAAATATGGAGTATTGATGCATAAGACGACAATGAATCTGGGCGATGATATCCAGGCATACGCTTCTGCCCAGTTTCTCCCGCAGATTGATTATATGGTGCAGCGGGAAAATATAGATTCTTTTCAGTCAGAACATAACGAGCCGGTAGGCGTGATTATGAGTGCCTGGTGGATGTGGCAGAAATGGAACTGGCCTCCGGCAGAGTGCATTGTGCCTAAGCTGGTCAGCATGCATATGAATAATTACACCATTTACCGCAAGGCCTCTCCGATACAGGACGAGTGGCTGCAGGGCATCGGAGGTGATTTTTTCCGTGAAAACGGCCCGGTCGGATGCCGTGACCAGACGACGCTGGATTTTTTTAAAGAACGCGGATTTGACTGCTATTTCAGCGGATGCATTACGCTGACGCTTCCAAAGCAGAAAAAAACAGCCGACGCGGGTACCTATGTCTGCCTTGTGGATTTAAAGCCGCAGCTGGAAGAAGCTGCGAGGGAATGGCTCAAAGACAGCGGGCTGGAAATCCGCGTGATGACGCACCACTGCGATTACCGCAAGTCAGACGCTTCGATGGAAGAACGGTTCAAAGCCGTAGAGGATATCCTGACACAGTACCAGAACGCACGCTTTGTCGTGACAAGACGCCTGCATGTGTCCCTGCCATGCCTGGCGATGGGCACGCCGGTGCTGTCGATTGTAAATATGAATGATGCGGGAAATACTTCCCGGTGGGCCCCGTATTACAGCTGGGTACACAATATATCAGATGACGATTTTATTTCCGGAAAAATTAATTTTGATTATAACAATCCGCCGGAAAACAAGCAGGAGCATATCCCGACCAGGGAAGCGCTTATTAAAAGCATCCAGCAGTTTATTGAAGAAACCAAAGACTGCGAGCTTCCGATTTCGGAGATAAAAAAGACTTCCTATACGGAGGCGGAAGCAAGGCGCTGGCAGAATGAGCTGATGCACTGGACACTGGAAAAGTGGCTGCACCAGAACCGGGGGCTTTTGGAAGAACGCAACAAATATAAAAAGAAAGCAGCGACACTGGAAAAACGGCTCAAAAAAGGAAACGGCGGCATGCTGCCGGAAGAACTGGCCAGGATTCAGAAGCTGGAACAGCAGCTGGATGACATTACGCTTAAGGACTGGGCGAAGGCATGCATCCGGCGGCATAAAAAATAAATTTGCATGAAAGAAACGGGAAAGAAATCGGAACTGCTTACGGCGGGAGTTCAGTATTTAGAATAGGAGTAAGTAATAACATGAACAGAGCAGGAAAAAGCAAAGCAGCAGCCAGCCGCAGGATGTTAAGTTTTGTGCTGGTATTTGTGCTGGCCTGGATGTCGTGCCCTCTGGCAGGCGTGCGGGCAGCCAAAAAGACACCCCCCAGGGAGCCCAAAACGCAGAAGGCGGTATTGCGGGTAATCTCAACAACGGATTTGCACGGGCAGGTATCGACGACCCATTATGATACGGCCAGTGAAAAGCCGGGAAGCCTGGCACAGGTTTATACGCTGATTAAGCAGGCACGCCAGGAAGCCGGTTCAGGCAATACGCTGACGGTAGATACAGGGGACTCGGTATACGGCTATGCGGCTGATTACATTCTGGATAAATCCGGCGAAAACACAGTGCAGCCGATATACAAGGCAATGGCGATGGTAAACTATGACGCAATTGCACTTGGCAACCATGATTTTGACTACGGTTATGCATATATTGACAAGCAGCTGGAGTTATCCGGGCTGAAAAAGAAATGTGTGCTTTCGAATATAATCCGGGCGGACACCGGGCAGACGGCGTGGGAAGAATCTAAAATGATTACGAAAAAGCTCAAAACGGATGCAGGAAAATCCGTTATTGTAGAAGTCGGAGTCATTGGCATTACCATTCCATCGATGTCGTCTTATTCAAACTGCAAGGAAGATTTGATTGCGCTTCCGATTGTAAGCACGGTGGAAAAACAGGCAGCATCCTTAAAATCCCAGGGCGCTGATTTTGTCGTTGTAATTGCACATTCGTCCATGGGCAGTGCAAACCCGGCAGAAGACAGCGATAATGCAGTGTATGCGCTGACAAAGCTGGAAAATGTAGATGCGATAGCAGCAGGGCACGGGCATAAGAACTACCCGTCCTCGGATAAGGCTTCTGCTTCCTATTATAATCTTCCAAATGTGGATAAGAAAACAGGCCTGATGAACGGCAAGCCGGTTACGATGATAAAAGACCACGGTGCCGGCATGGGCGTGATTGATTTAAACCTGGAAATCGATGAAGACGGGGAAATTGCCATTACAGGCTCCTCGGCAGAGCTTCGCATGGTTACAAAAGATACGCCGTCAAGCATGGCCATTGTAGAAGCGCAGCAGCCGGAAATCAGTGCGGTTGACGAGTCGCTCAAAGAGGTGGTCGGAACGCTTGCAGCCGATGAAAAAATCAACAGCTATTTTGCATTGTTAGAAGATAACTATGCTATCCAGCTGGTCAATGAATCCAAGCTGCAGTACGGGCTTGCCTATACCGGCGGTGCCGGAAAGCTGAATTATGGCAGCTGTCCGGTTGTAGCGACAACGAAATATACGTTAAGCGGCAGCCAGTCCGCAGAGGACAATATCAGCTTAAACGGCAGCATTACCATGAAGGATATCCTGAATATGCAGCAGGATAACCATAACAACAATATTTTATACTGGGTGACCGGCGCACAGCTGCGGGAGCTGTTGGAGTGGTCGGCGAGCGTGTATACCGCAGCAGACGGCAGCATTTCTTCCGACGAGGTGCTGGAGCAGATGCTGGCAGAGCGTGGCGCTTCTTCGATTGCGGCGTCCGACTGGCTGGATGACTGGAGTGCGTTTGCCGTATTTGACGGGATTGAGTATACCATCGATGCGACCAGGCAGCCGCGTTATTCCAAGGCAGGGGATTTGAAAAATTCGTATTCCCAGCGGATTGTCAGCCTGACACATAACGGCCAGCCGGTGATGGACGACCAGAAGCTGATTCTGGTAAGCCATACCGTTGCATCAAACGTGGATGCGACAGGCACGATTTCCCAGCAGAAGGTGCTTGGAAAATCAGACCTGGCTTATGTACACCTGATTAATTTTATTAAGCAGCAGCAGAAATTCGGGGATTTAAAATCCGATACAGACCATAACTGGAATGTCGTTTTTGATGCAGACCGTGAATACATTGTGCGCGCAAGCATTTTTTCACAGACCGATGCCATGATGAAGGACTGGTTCCAGGGGCTGGTAAACAGCAGTGAGAATTTTGCTTATTATCTGGCAAAATTTGTCCAGACAGAAAAACCGGACACGGCAGTTCCGCTCCTGATTGTTTCCCCGGTCGTAACGGTTAAGACAGACCAGCCGGTAGAAATCAAGGTACAGGCAAGCGACCGCTCCGGCATCCGTCCGCTGAAGTGGGCAAAGGGACAGGAGACCGCAGACAGTACCGTATGGGAAACGGCACAGGAAGTAATATCTGGCAGCTTTACGGCAGAAGAAAACGGCATTTACTCGGTGCTTGCAGAAGATTCCTATGGCAATAAGGTTGTCAGGTATGCGGAGATTGCGAATATTGACCCGGATATGGTGCAGGTGCCGACGATTAACAAAGTCAGCAACAAGGCTTCTGTCGTAACCGGAACGGCGCGTCCTGGCACAACCGTGCATGTGGATGCAGACGGCACGACTTATGAAGCGGAAGTGGCCGCAGACGGGACTTATACATGCACGATAGAGCGCCTGGCAGCCGGCAGGACCATATCTGCTTACTGTACCGACGAAAAAGGCAGGCGCAGCGACATGGTTTCCATAACCGTATTTAAAAACGGGCCGGACATGCCGGTGATTGACCCTGTCTCCAATAAATCGCTGAAAGTAACCGGGCGTTATTCCGGTACATCGGCAGCAGTTGTTGCGATTGCGGGCACAAATGTATACTGCTCCGCAGCAGATAAGACACTGTATGAAAAATCTGATTTATACAGTAAGTCCAGGCAGCTTGTGATTGTCGAATCTGTGGTAAACGGCAATCAGTTTGAACTGTCCATTCCGGTGCAGAATGCAGGGGTGTCTTTAAAATTTGTAACACTGGACAAGGCAGGCAGGCGCAGCGCGACCGCGATTGTGGAAACGGCTGATGAAGCGCCGAATGTTCCGGTTGTACAGGAAGCGTGTGACCTGGAGGATTATATTTACGGACAGGTGACAAATGTAAAAGAATCCGGAACCGTGACCGTAACAGCAGGCGGACGCCAGTACAGCGGGGAAATCCAGGCGGACGGCACGTTCGCAGTCCAGACAGACGGATTCACCGCCGGGCAGGAAGTGCTCGTGGCAGCAAACGACGTCAAGGATGGCACGCCAAGGACCAGCCTTGCAGCCGTTATCAGCGTAAAATCGAATACAGAATACACGGCAATGTCTGATACATCCCTGCAGCCGGTATACAGCAGCAGCCTTCAGATTAAAGGACATACGCTGTCCTATTACCAGATAAATGTGGTAGTACGCGGAAAGAGCACGCGCGTTACGCCGGACAGCATCGGCGACTTTACGCATACACTGACAGAACCGCTGATGGCAGGGGAAAAGGTATACGTTGTGGCAAGGCATGAAGGAAAGATTGCTGAAATTGCAGAAGAAACCGTAACGGAATATACACAGCCATCCGTGCCGGAAGTACCATCGGTACCGGAAACACCGTCCGTGCCGGAAATGCCATCCGTGCTTACGAGCAGCATCACGCTGTCTACACAGCAGATTGACGTGCTGGCCAAAGAGATGGGAACCGTTGTCATGAGTGTGGACGGCATGGACTACACATCGCAGTTCGGCGTTTATAACCAGTCATACGGCGGGTATATTTATACGCTGCAGCTGCCTTCTGCCAGTGCACAGCAGACAATTTCCATCCGTTTTATTAACCAGAACGGCGTGTCCAGCAATAGCGTTACCGTAATGCGGACAAATAATTATGAATAAGGAGCAGTTATGTTCAAAAGGCCCTACCGGAAGGTTATTTACCGCAGAAAAGTCATGATTCTGCTTGTCCAGATTGTAAACCGCAATCTGGGAGATGCCGTGATTGCAGAAAATGCTGCATATCTGGTACGCCAGGCGCTGCCGCGCCTGGGCAGGCAGCATTATGTCATACAAAATTATGACATCCAGAGTGAAGATTACGAGCTGGCTGCGGCCTGTGACCTGATGATATTTGACGGCGGGGGCCTGATTAAATACCGTCAGGAGGATTTTCATATTTATGTCCCGGCACTGTTAGAGTGTGCCAGGGAGCATGAAATCCCGGTCTTTTTTAACAGTGTCGGCGTGGAAGGGTATGACAGCGGGGATGAGCGCTGCCTGCGCCTGGCACGGACGTTAAATTATGACTGCGTCAGGGGGATTACCGTCCGGGATGACCTGGAAACACTGCGAAGGTTTTATTTAAATAACGATACTGTATTTACGGCGCAAGCCATAGACTGCGCCGTATTTACGCCGGAAGCATACGGCGTGCACAGACAGACCCAGCCCGGCCTGATTGGGCTGGGCATTGTGCGCAGCCGGATTTTTGAGGATTACGGCATCCCGGAGATTACCCGTGAATTTCAGCTGGAGCTGTGGCAGGGCATTATACGGGAGCTGGAAGCACGGGGGTATGCGTGGAAGTTTTTTGCCAACGGGCTGCGTTCGGATTATGATTTTGCACTTGAGGTGCTTGCTTATATGGGCCGCGCGGAGCAGGCAGAACAGTATCTGGTGCCAAGGCCGTCCGAGAGCAGGGAGCTCGTGCAGGCGGTTGCGTCGTTTGAAGGCGTGATTGCCTGCCGGATGCATGCAAATATTATTGCTTATGCGCTGGGCATTCCGGGCATCGGGCTCGTATGGAATGACAAAATGACCTTCTGGGGCGAGCGTACCGGTTATCCGCAGCGTTTTCTCAAAAGCTGCCAGTTTGAACCGGTAACGGTTGTAAACAGCCTGGAGCAGAGCATCCGGGAAGGCGTGCGTCCGTGCCCGGCAGCGCTGAAAAACAGCGTCCGAAAGCCCCTGTCCGGGTTTATCCGCCGCTATGGCACCCGGGCGTGGAAAAAACACCGCAGGGATTATATCCCGAAACCGCAAAACTGGAACACCAGGCTTGTGGCAGCTGCGCTCGGCGGCCTTGAGATGCGCTACACAAACATGAATACGCCGCAGGGCCTGGAATCTTCCATCCGCCACGGCTTCCGCCTGCTGGAAGCCGATATCCGGCTGACCGGGGACGGGCATCTGGTATGTGTCAACGGCTGGTCAAAGGGAACGTATGAAAAGCTGGGCGTGCAGCCGGATCTGGAAGACGGCGGGTCACCGGGCGCGATGGATTATGAGGCATTTATGCAGTGCCGCATGTACGGCCGTTTTGAAACGATGGATGCAGCGCAGCTTTTGGAACGGATGCACAGGGAAGAAGGAGACTGGAAATTAATTCTGGATATTGGAAAACCAAACAAAGAAACACTCGCGCTTATCATCGAAGAATTCCAAAAGCTGTGCGGCGGGAAAGACGGCTGGAAGAAGCATCTTTTTATGCGCCTGCAGTCCAGGCATGATACCGAAGCCGTCCAGGCATCCGGGCTTCCGGTACAGGTGATGTATTATGTGCCGCAAAAGCACAAGCGTGAGGAGAAAAAACTGACCCTGGATTCAATCGGAAAATTCTGTAAAAAACGCGGCATCCAGTGGGTGTCGCTGCCAAAAGAAGCGCTGGATGAAGAACTGATGTCTTATCTGCACAGGCAGAAGCTCAAGTCCTGTGTGTTCAGCTATCACCGCTATACCGATGTCCTGCGGGCGCTGGAGCTGGGTGCGGACTGGATAGCGGTTTCGTATCTGAGCCCGGACGGGCTGAATGAGCGGACGGAATCCGGGTATACGATTGTTGTGCGTTAGGGCATGCAGAAAAGGAAAAAGATGAAATTATTAAGTTCAGATTTAAAAATAAAAATCAGGCAGTACGTGAAAATGGCACTGCAGAATGTCCTGCTTCCGGTGGTATATAACATTGCGAAGCATCAGGGGATAGAACGCGGCCTTGTTGTTTTTGCAGACGCGCACAATCAAAAAGTGCCGTCCAGCATGGCACCGCTGGCCAGGGAGATAAAGCGGCGCGGCCACATGCATGTAATAGAAATATACGATGATTACCAGAATATTCCCTTTACGCGCCTGCTAAGACGGATGCTGTATTTTATGAAATGCTATGCCAGGGCGGAATATGTCGTAATCTGCGACAATTTCCTACCGGTTTCTTCCTGCAGGAAGCGCAGGGAGACGACGGTTATCCAGCTCTGGCACGGATGCGGGGCGTTTAAAAAATTCGGCTATGATACCGAAGGGGATATTCCGGCGTTTTACAAAGGAAATGTGTACCGCAACTATGATATCGTAACGGTCAGTGCCCCGGGATGCGCGCCGCATTTTCAAAGCGCGATGCGCCTGCCGGGAAACGTATTCCGGCCATACGGGGTCTGCCGTACAGACAAGTTTTTCCGGGCTTCGTACCAGAACGCCTGCCGCAGGCGGTTTGTGGAAGCACACCCGCAGGCGGAAGGGAAACAAATCGTCCTCTGGGCCCCGACGTTTCGCGGAAACCCGGCAGACCCGAGGCTGGAGCAGTATGAAGATATTAAAAAGCTCTGTGCACAGCTGCCGGAGCATATTTTTGTAATTATAAAAGTACATCCGCATCTGGCGAAAAAGTACCCGTATGATAACAGCAGCCTTTCCACAGACCAGCTGCTGCCGGTGACAGACCTTCTGATTACGGATTATTCCTCGATTATTTTTGAATACTGCATTTATCGAAAGCCGATGCTGTTTTATGCGCCTGATATCGGGGAATATGACGCCGGGCGCGGATTTTACCTCGATTACCGCAGCCTGCCCGGAGCAATCGTGACCAGGCAGGAGCAGCTTGCGGGCGAGGTGCTGCGCGCACTGGACGGGAATCATGCAGCAGATGTGGAAGCGTTTTATCATCGGTATATGTCAGGCTGTGACGGACATGTGGTAAAAAGGCTGGCAGATATGATGGGCGCGTAGCAGCAGGCCAGGCAGGCCTTTGCATTCTGATGCAAAGACCGTAAGAACATGATTCAGGAGTGCAAAAATCCCATCGCGAAGCGATTTTCAATGGATTTTTGCATGGGGCTGTCGCACTAAGAAAAATGATACAAGATATAGTTTGTTTGAATCATTCTTATATACTATATCTTGTATATGTTTCGCTTAATGCGACAGCCCCGGCAGGTAATAGGAAAGCAGGCAGGAAAAATGATGGAAGAAACGAAACAGGAAATTTATGAGAATAAGGACTGCCAGAATGTTTATGGCGTCGTTCTGGCAGGCGGCGTGGGAGCCAGAATGGGAAATGTCGAAAAGCCGAAACAGTTTATGGAAGTCGGCGGGAAGCCGGTGCTCATTCTGGTGCTGGAAAAATTTGCAGTCCATCCGGGATTTGACAAGGTGCTTGTGCTATCGCCTAAGCAGTGGATTCGCTATACGCAGGATTTAATCCGCAAATATATACCAGCACAGGAAGCCGGACGCATAATCGTGCTCGAAGGCGGGGAGACGCGCAACGAAACAATCATGAACGCCATCCGGTATCTGGAACAGGAACAGCTGCTGGATGACGATACGGTGATTGTCACGCATGATTCCGTGCGCCCGTTTGTCACGCACCGCATCCTGGAAGAAAATATCCAGGCGGCAAGGCAGTTTGGGGCATGCGATACGGTGATTCCGGCGACGGACACCATTGTCCAGAGCACGTCCCATCACATTATTTCCGATATTCCAGACCGCTCCGTGATGTATCAGGGACAGACGCCGCAGTCCTTTAAGGCCAGAAAATTAAAGCAGGTATATGAGTCGCTTTCCAGCCAGGAAAAAGAGATTCTGACGGATGCCTGCAAAATATTTGTCATCAAGGGCGAGGAAGTGCGGCTCGTGCAGGGAGAAGTATATAATATTAAAATTACGTATCCGTATGATTTGAAGGTGGCGGAATCTTTGATTGATTCCGGCGGAAGGAAGCAGTCATGCTAAATACAGTATACCAGTTAAAGCGCCCGCGCCAGTTTGAGGCCGTTTTCAAAGAGATTGATTTAAGCAGCCCGGGCCTTTTGGTACGCCCGACGCATCTTTCTATCTGCAACGCAGACCAGCGGTATTACCAGGGCACAAGGCCGCAGGAAATCTTAAATGCCAAGCTTCCGATGGCACTGATTCACGAGGGAATCGGGCGCGTGGTGTATGACCCGTCCGGGAATTTTGGCACCGGCGAGCGGGTCGTCATGATTCCGAACCTTCCGAAGGAGCAGGATGACATTATTGCAGAAAATTACCTGCGCAGCTCCAGGTTCCGGGCCAGCGGCGCAGACGGGTTTTTGCAGGAATATGTGCAGACCGTTCCTGACCGCGTGCTGCGCCTTCCGGAGCAGATAAATCCGGTTGTGGCGTCGTTTACAGAGCTGGTCAGTGTCGCGTATCATGCACTCAGCCGTTTTTTTGCAAATGCCCATGCGCGCATGGACGAGGCCGCTGTGTGGGGAGATGGAAATCTGGGTTATATTACGGCCCTGCTGCTGCGCTATCTGCGGCCGGACACGCGGCTGTATGCGGTCGGCGTGCATGAGGAAAAGCTGAGTTATTTTACGTTTGCGGACGAGGTCTTTCTGACCACGGAATTAAAGGATGATTTTGCTTTTGACCATGCACTCGAATGTGTCGGCGGCCAGGCGGCCCAGTCAGCCATCAGCCAGATTATCGGGCATATCCGTCCGCAGGGAACCATCGGCCTTCTGGGTGTCTCGGAAGAACCGGTGCCGGTTGATACGCGCATGGTGCTGGAAAAAGGGCTGCGCCTGATAGGAAGCAGCAGAAGCGGGCGGGCTGACTTTGAAGGCCTGCTCGGCCTGTATAAAAGGCATCCGCAGATTGTATCTTATCTGGAGCATATTGCCGGGGAAGAATTTACGGTCCGGGATATCAAAGATATCCAAAGTGCGTTTGAGGCAGATATCCATAAGCTTATGGGAAAGACCGTAATGATATGGGATGCGTAAGCTGGCATTCCATCCGGCAGGAAATCGGAAAAATCTGGAAAAGAAAAAAGAACAGGAAAAAGAACCAGCGTGTGTCTTGAAAATGACTTCCGTAAGATGCGCTCTGGAATGGGCAGATAAATGAACAAAACGGGAATTGTGAAAAGCAGCCTGCAAAGGGCTGCCAAATTTGTTATATTTCGAATATTATTTAACGGCATTTACTGCATGCATGCAAAAAAGCCGGTAAATACAAACAAGGTGCTGTTTGTGGAGGTCCGCGAGCCGGAGATTTCAAACAGCTTTTCACTGCTGTATAAAAAATTAAAAAAAGATTCTCATTATCAGATTCATACCCATTTTCTGCGGACCGGCTTTGCAGGGAAGCTGGAATATACGAGGCGCTGCACGGCCATGCTCAGGGATATGGCGGATGCAAAGTACGTCTTTTTAAATGACGGATGCAATGTAACCGGCAGCATTCCGATGCGCAGCGAAACCATCCTGACGCAGACCTGGCATGCATGCGGGGCATTTAAAAAATTCGGGTTCAGCACAGCAGAGCTTAAATACGGCGAAAGCGCGCAGGAAATGAAAAAATACCCGTATTACGGGAATACAGCCTATGTGACGTTAAGCAGCCCGGAAATTGCGTGGGCTTATGAAGAAGCCATGCTCTTAGGAGGCCGCAGGGAATGCATGAAAGCGACGGGGGTCAGCCGTACCGACGTTTTTTTCCGGCCCCGGTTTTTAAACGCTGCCAGGGCGCATGTGCAAAGCTGCGTGCCATTTGCCGGGGGCAGGAAGGTGATTTTGTATGCGCCGACTTTCCGCGGCCATGCATCCGGGGCATATGCGCCGGACTGCCTGGATATACGGATGCTCAGGCAGGAGCTTGGCAGGGAATATGTGCTTATCATCAAGCATCATCCGTTTGTCAAAAACCCGCCGCCTGTCCCGCCGGACTGTGCGGATTTTGCAAAGGACGTGACGAAAGAGCTGTCGATAGAGGAGCTTTTGTGCGCCAGCGATATCTGCATTTCGGATTATTCCTCGCTTGTATTTGAATATTCGCTGTTTGAGCGGCCGATGCTTTTTTATGCGTATGATTTGGAAGACTATTTTGACTGGCGCGGGTTTTATTATGATTTTGACGAGCTCGCGCCGGGTCCGGTGGTGCGCACGAATGAGGAAATCATTGATTTTATCCGGCATATAGAAGCACGCTTTGACCGTGACCGCGTAAGGCAGTTTCGAAAGCGGTTTATGTCCGCGTGCGACGGCCATGCGACGCAGCGGATTCTGGAGCTGGTGTTTGGCCGCAGTTTTGGCAGGACAGAATGAGGTGTCTGGATATTTTGACAAAAAAACGTTTTCTTTCTCCGCATCTTGTGGTAGAATATACCCAAATCCTGTGTTTTAAGAACGAAACGGGAAACTCTGGGGGAGGGAAACAAAATGAAAAAGGGGAAGATGATACCCATACGGACAAAGCTTCTTGGCGTTATCCTGCCAGTTGTCATGATAATTGTCATTGTGCTGGTCGCTATTTCGTACAGCATTTCGCGTGCGACGATTTCAAGGTCGGCAGAGAACCTGTTAAATACATCCGTAGATAATCAGGTAAATGAAATCAGTGCATGGCTGGACGAGAACCTGTCTGCATTTGCAGCGGTCAAGCAGGGCATTGAGACGCTGAATATGACGAACCTGCAGCTGCAGCAGTATTTAAACGGATATTATGGATATAATGATAATTGTCCGGAAGGCGTTTATATTGCCGACGAGATGGGGAATCTGATTACAGCGCAGGGTTCGCAGAAGACAGAAACAGACCTGTATGCATCTGTCTGGTACCAGGAAGGGCTTAAGCATGTAAATATGGGGCTGACCGGTGCCTACACCAACGCAAAAGGGGAAAAAATCATCAGCGCGTCCGGCATCCTGAATAACAAAACTGGCGGGCTGCGCGTGATTTCAGCAGATTTGTCCCTGCAGCGCATCAGCATTATTGTAAGCAGCCTGGTCGGCATGGAGAAGGCGCAGGCATTTCTGGTCAATAATACAGACCGGACGATTCTGGCACACAGGGACAGCAGCATGCTGTCGGTAAAGCTGGACGAATCCAGTGATTCTTTTTTAAAGCACGTCGCGCAGAAGCTTACAGACGATGACCTGAGCACCGGGCAGATTGATGATAATATGGCTGCCTTTGAAGAAATTCCGGGCACGGAATGGGTGCTTGTTTCTTATATTCCGGTCAGGGTCATTTACCGGGAAGTGGACAATATCCGCACGGCCATGATTGGGGCGGGCGCTGTCAGCGTGCTGCTGTTAGCGCTGTTAATCTGGCGCGTGGTGCATGTCGTCATAAAGCCGGTGAAAGAACTGACAAGCGCGATTACCGCCATGACCGAGGGCGATTTTACGGTCGGCATCCGGGTGCGCAGCCATGACGAAATCGGCGTGATGGCGCACTGCATGGAAAAATATGCCAAAACGATGCGCACCATGATTGCATCCATACACGGCGTGGCTGGAAAGCTGCACCAGCAGGCCGACAACAGCAATGATGTTTCCGGACAGATGTACGATGCATCCAAAATGCAGAGCAGCTCCATGCAGGAGTTAAACGAAACGGTGGAGCAGCTTTCCATTTCGGTGAATGAGATTGCAGAAAATGCCACGACGCTTGCAATGGTTGTTTCCGATACAAGGGAAAACAGCGTCAAGGTAAATGAAAAGATGCAGCAGACCGTAACCGTGTCCCAGCAGGGCAAGTCCGATATGCAGAATGTCAGCAGTGCCATGCAGGATATGAACGATTCCGTGACAAGGCTTCAGGAAGCCATCGGCAAGGTCGGGCAGGCATCGGAGGAAATTACAAATATTACGACGGTAATTGGAAATATCGCAGATGAAACGAACCTGCTGTCGTTAAATGCCACAATAGAAGCGGCAAGGGCAGGCGAGGCAGGACGCGGGTTTGCAGTCGTTGCCACACAGATTGGCCAGCTGGCGCAGACAAGCGCGGATTCCGTGCGCAATATTGAAAAATTAATCAGCGAGATTAATGCACTCGTAAAAGACGCCGTCAGCCAGGCAGATGCCAGCGTAGACCGGATAAACAGCAGCAGCAGCCTTGTCAGCAGCGCGCTGCATACCTTTGACGAGATTTTTGACAATATTGATACGGTCAGCGACCTGGTACATCAGATGACAGACCAGGTAGAACAGGTAGACGGCGTGGCAGGCAATGTCGCTGCGATTTCACAGGAGCAGGCAGCAAGTTCCGAAGAAATCCTTGCATCCTCGGACACGATGGTCGAGCAGGCACGGCATATTACCGGCAACAGCGAAACGGTGGCAACCGGGGCGAAGGAACTGACGGATTCTGCCACAGAGCTGGCAAACCAGATTAAGATATTTAAAATCGAAAAAGAACCAGGGGAGGTGCAGTCATGAAAAAACGTACCATTCGAAAGCATGCCGCAGGAAAGCAGAACAATGCAAGGCTTGGCAGTGCGCTGGCTGTCTGCATGGGTGCCGCGCTGCTAGGTGCTTGCGGCGGCAAATCCCTGGATTCAGCAAAAGGCGCAAAAATACTGATGACCATCAGCAAGATGGACACGTACCGCCAGACACTGGCTGACGGGGCGGTCGAAGCGGCGAAGGCAAACGGTGCGTCCGTCGATGTCATGGACGCAGAGGGAATTATTGAAAATCAGGTAGAACAGATTCAGAAAGCAGTGGACGGAGGATATGATGCCATTTTATGCGGCACCATTGACGGTGATACAGTGACAGAGCTCAAATCCAGTTCCGGCGAGCTTCCGATTGTATTTGTCAACAGCTGCCCGAAGGATAAAGACCTGGTAAAGGACGAATATATGTATGTCGGCTCGAGCGAGGCTGTTGCAGGGCAGTATCAGGCAGAATACGTGCTGGATAAGCTCTCGGGCAAGGATGAAATCAACGTGGTCATTATGAAAGGCCCGAACGGCCATTCTGCAACAGCCGGGCGTACAAAAGGAATCAAGCGGGCATTTGCGGCAAGCGGCAAAAAGGTAAATTATGTCTTTGAAGACTATGCAGACTGGTCTGCGGAGCGTGCGGCAGAGCTGTTTAAGATTTTTCTGAAAACGAAGCGGCAGGCAGACTGTGTTATCTGCAATAACGATACGATGGCGCTCGGCGTGGTGCAGGCCTGCAGGGATGCGGGCATTGACCCGGGCAGCATGCTGATTCTGGGCGTGGACGCGTCGGCAGACGGCTGTGCGGCGATTCAAAACGGGGAAATGGCGTTTTCCGTGCGCCAGAACGGGCCGGGACAGGGAAAGACCGCGGTCGAAGCAGCCCTGACACTGATTTCCGGCGGGTCGGCGGAAAAAATGGAAGGCATCACAGAGGATGGCAAATATGTATACGTGCCGTTTGAAAAAGTGGATGCTTCGAATGCGGCACAGTATATACAGTAAAAAAAGATGCAGCAAATGAAAACGGACTGGAACCGGAGTTTGGCTGCTGCAGGATTCAAATCTGGGACAGGACGCAGCAGGAGGTATTTATGCGTGTAGGAATGGGATATGATGTTCACAGGCTGGCAGAAAACAGGAGGCTGGTGCTTGGCGGCGTGGAAATACCGCATGCAAAAGGGCTGCTCGGGCATTCGGATGCGGATGTGGCGGTCCATGCGGTGATGGATGCACTGCTTGGGGCAGCAGCCCTTGGAGATATTGGAAAGCATTTTCCGGATACCGATGAACAGTATGCAGGAATCAGCAGCTTAAAGCTGTTAGAACAGGTCGCAGGCATGCTGGAAAAGGAGCAGTACCTGATTGAAAATATTGACGTGACCATCGTGGCACAGCAGCCGAAGCTGCGCCCTTATATGGAACAGATGGAACACAATATGGCCGGTACGCTCCATATCCAGCAAAACCAGGTGAACGTAAAGGCGACGACCGAGGAACGCCTTGGATTTACAGGGGCAGAAGAAGGCATTGCCGCATATGCTGTCTGCGCGCTTTCTTCCATGTATGAAGGGAGCTTTGCAGCGGCGGGCTCGGATATGGCAGAAGGCTGTGCAGGAAAATCCTGCTGCGCAGGAAATATAAGGAAGGAGCGGGCATGAAAATTTACAACACGCTGACGAGGCAGAAAGAGGAATTCGTTCCGATAGAAGAAGGGAAGGTGCGGATGTATGTCTGCGGCCCGACGGTTTACAACCTGATTCATATCGGAAATGCAAGGCCGATGATTGTATTTGACACGTTCCGCAGATATCTGGAATATAAAGGATATGATGTGAATTATGTGTCAAATTTTACCGATGTGGATGATAAGATTATCAAAAAAGCCATGGAAGAAGGCGTAGATGCCAGTGAAATTTCCACCCGGTATATTGCAGAATGCAAAAAGGACATGGAAAGCATGCAGGTGCTGCCTGCAACCAGGCATCCGCTGGCGACCGAGGAAATCGGCGGCATGATAGAGATGATTTCAGCCCTGATTGAAAAAGGCTATGCCTATGCGGCCGCGGACGGGACGGTGTATTACCGCACGTCCAGGTTTGCGGATTATGGAAAGCTGTCCCATAAAAACCTGGAAGACCTGCAGGCCGGGCACCGGGATATCAAAGTGACAGGGGAGCTGAAAGAAGAACCGTTTGATTTTGTACTCTGGAAGCCGAAAAAAGAAGGGGAGCCGTTCTGGGAATCCCCATGGGGCCAGGGACGTCCCGGCTGGCATATTGAGTGCTCGGTCATGTCTAAAAAATACCTGGGGGAAACGATTGATATCCATGCAGGGGGCGAGGATTTGATTTTCCCGCATCATGAAAATGAAATTGCACAGTCCGAAGCAGCAAGCGGCAGGGAATTTGCCCGCTACTGGATGCACAATGGATTTCTGAATATTGATAACCAGAAAATGTCAAAATCGCTTGGCAATTTTTTTACGGTACGCGAAATCTCGGAAAAATATGATTTGCAGGTGCTGCGCTTTTTTATGCTCAGTGCGCATTACAGAAGCCCGCTGAATTTCAGCGCGCAGCTGATGGAGTCTGCAAAAAACGGACTGGAACGGATTATAACGGCGGCAGAAGCCCTGAAAAGATTTTCCGATGCACGCAAAGCAGCAGGGGAAACGGCAGGGGAAATGACGGACGAAGAACAAAAGCTGTATCAGGCATCCGAAGCATATCAGAAGAAATTTGAGTCTGCCATGGAGGATGACTGCAATACGGCAGATGCGGTTTCGGCTGTCTTTGAACTGGTAAAATTTATCAATACCAATGCTTCGGCGGATAATTCCAGCCAGTTTCTGCAAAAGCTGCATGACAGGCTGGCGCTTTTGTGCGGCGTGCTGGGCATTGTAACAGAAAAAGAAGAAGAAATGCTTGATTCTTTAATTGAGCAGCTGATTCAGGAACGCCAGGAAGCAAGGAAACAGAAGGATTTTGCAAGGGCAGACCAGATTCGCGACGAGCTTGCCGCAAAGGGAATTGTGTTAAAAGATACGAGAGAGGGAGTGGCCTGGAAACGTGCGTGAAGCAAAACCATATGACCTGGATGCATTTATCAGGCAGCAGTTTGCGCTGGAAGAAAAAGACATCCGTTCTTTTTCGCCGCTGGCGCTTGCTTATATCGGGGACGGCATTTATGAGCTTGTCATCCGTACCGTGACGGTACGACAGGGCAGCCGGCAGGTGAATAAGCTGCACAGGGATACAAGCCGCCTGGTAAAGGCGCAGGCACAGTCTGAGATGATGAAAACGCTGCTGCCGCTTCTGACGGAACAGGAAGCGGATATATACAGGCGGGGACGCAATGCAAAATCGTTTTCGGTGGCGAAAAATGCGTCCGTAGGCGATTACCGCCGCGCGACCGGATTTGAAGCGCTGATGGGGTACCTGTACCTGCAGGGGGACATGGAACGGCTGTCAGAGCTTGTTCAGGCTGCCGTCGCACAGTATGTCCCAAAGGAGCATGAAGGGACACAGACCCGCAATCTGTATGAAACACCCGGTCAGGAACATGCATAAAGCAGATGTGCAGCAAAAGCCTTACCAGAAAGAACAGGAGAGCTTATGATAGGAAAAATAAAATACCGCATGAATTCCATGCGGAGAAAAGACAGCAATACGGCCAGGCCGGACAGAAGGAGCCGGACAGAGTCCCTGGCAGAAGACAGGGACGAGGGCAGTTATGATTTTGATGCGCCAAAAAGGCGCAGGGATTCATCCCGCATGGAAGAACGCGGGGAAAGCCCGGCATACCGCAGGAAAAAAGAAAAATCCGGGCCGCAGGGCTGGGATGGCATTACTGCGTTCCATAAGAAAAAAGAAGCATCCGGGATGGAAGAATGGGATGAAAGCCCGGCATACCGAAGGAAAAAAGAAGGCGGCCGGGACGGCGTTTCGGCATTTCACAGGAAAAAAGAAGCGTCCGGATATCAAAATGCCGGCTCCGGGGCGGATGAAAGGGAAGATTTCCCTGTAAGGAAGAAAAAAGCAGGTGCTGTCTGGCCGGGCCGCAGGGAGCCGTCTTATGCAGAAGCTGCGCCTGTCCATGCACCGGAATCCGAAAAAAAAGCAGCTGTGCAGGCAGAAGAACCGGATTTGGTTCAGGAAGAAGATGCAGCGCTGCCAAAAATTGAGGGAAGGAATGCGGTTTTGGAAGCATTCCGTTCCGGAAAGACCATTGACAAGCTGTATGTGCTGGACGGCTGCAAGGACGGGCCGGTGCAGACGATTTTAAGGGAAGCAAAAAAGCAGGACACGGTTATCTATTTTGAAAATAAAGAGCGGCTGAACCAGCTGTCCGAAACGAAAAAACACCAGGGAGTCATTGCCGTAACAGCGGCATATGAATATGCATCCGTCGAAGACATTCTGGCCAGGGCACAGGAAAAAGGCGAGCCGCCGTTTCTGATTCTGCTGGACAGTATCGAAGACCCGCATAATCTGGGCGCCATTATCCGGACGGCAAACCTGGCGGGCGTACATGGCATTATTATTCCAAAACGCCGTGCAGCGGGCCTGACCGGCACGGTGGCAAAGGCTTCTGCAGGTGCGGTGAATTATACGCCGGTAGCAAAGGTGACAAACCTGAGCCAGACCATTAAGGAGCTGAAAAAGCAGGGCATCTGGTTTGCCTGTGCGGACATGGAAGGGGAGCTGATGTATAAACAGAACCTGACCGGGCCAATCGGGCTTGTGATTGGCAGCGAGGGCGGCGGCGTCAGCAGGCTTGTCAAAGAAAACTGTGACTATACAGCAGCGGTTCCGATGAAAGGAGAAATTGGTTCCTTAAATGCGTCTGCCGCAGCTGCGGTACTTGCATATGAAATCGTAAGGCAGAGAATGTCTTGAAACTCATGGAACGGGATAAATACAAGGATGTATCAGATGAACAGCTGATAGGCCGTCTCCGGGACGGGCAGGCCGGGGTTATGGACTATCTGATGGAAAAATATAAAAATCTGGTCCGCAAGCGGGCAAATGCGCTTTACCTGATTGGCGGGGAAACCGAGGATCTGATTCAGGAAGGGATGATTGGCCTGTTTAAAGCAGTGCAGGATTTCTGCCCGGGAAAAGAAACGTCGTTTTACCATTTTGCCGAGCTTTGCATTATGCGTCAGATGTATACGGCAGTGGAAGCTTCCAGGCGCAAAAAGCATACGCCGTTAAACACGTATGTGCCGCTGGATGCGGGCGGGGAAGAACAGGACGTTCTGTATCTGGAAGCAGAAAAGCAGTTCCAGACACTCGACCCGGAAACGCTGTTTATCAGCCAGGAAAATGTCCGCCAGCTGCTGCGCCAGGCAAACGAGCGGTTAAGCCGCATGGAGCGCCAGGTGCTTTCCCTGTATCTGGAAGGCATGAATTACCGCCAGATTGCAGGGCAGCTTGGGAAAACACCCAAGGCAGTGGACAATGCACTGCAGCGCATCCGGGGAAAAATCAAAGGATAATGCCGCAGCCGGACCGGTAAATAATTGGAAATGAAAACAAAAATGAAGGAGACGAGTACATGAAAACATATATGGAATGCAGCAGGGATGAGCTCTTATCATTAAAAGCCAGCCTGGAAGAACAGTTTTGCACAGAAGAAGCAAAGGGGCATTCTTTTAATATGGCGCGGGGCAAGCCAGGGGCTTCCCAGCTGGCGATATCCATGCCGATGATGGATGTTATCAACGGCGATTCGGACATGAACACCTTACTGGGAAATGATACGAGAAATTACGGCGACTGGGACGGCATCGGGGAATGCAGGCGGATGATGGCAGCCGTGCTGGATGTAAAAAAAGACAATGTCATTATATGCGGCAATTCCAGCCTGAATATTATGTATGATACCGTTGTGCGTTCCATGGTCAAGGGCGTGAACGGTTCCACGCCATGGTGCAGGCTGGATAAAGTGAAATTTTTATGCCCGGTTCCGGGATATGACAGGCATTTTAAAATAACAGAGCTGTTTGACATCGAAATGATTAATATCCCGCTCGGGGAAGACGGGCCGGACATGGATATGGTAGAGCAGTATGTCAATCATGACGAAGCGGTCAAGGGCATCTGGTGCGTGCCGAAATATTCCAATCCGACAGGAATTACTTATTCCGATGAAACCGTCCGGCGCTTTGCCAATTTAAAGCCAAAGGCAGAGGATTTCCGTATTTTCTGGGATAATGCATACTGCATCCACCATCTTTACGACGATAAGCAGGACGAGATTTTAAATATCCTGGAAGAATGTGAAAAAGCCGGCAATCCGGATATGGTATATGTATTTGGCTCGACTTCCAAGGTCAGCTTTCCGGGCTCCGGCGTGTCCGCCATTGCAACATCCCTGGCAAACATGGATTACATTAAGAAATTTATGACAACGCAGATTATCGGCCACGATAAAATCAACCAGCTGCGCCATGTGCGGTTTTTAAGGGATATGGACAGCCTGAAAGCCCATATGGGAAAACATGCAGCACTTCTGCGCCCGAAATTTGAAGCGGTATTAAATACCCTGGAATCCGAGCTCGGCGGGCTTGGCATCGGCACCTGGACAAATCCAAGGGGCGGGTATTTTATCTCATTTGAATCGATGCCTGGATGTGCAAAAGCGATTGTAGAAAAATGCGGACAGCTTGGCATGGTCTTAACCGAAGCAGGGGCGACCTACCCTTACGGAAAAGACCCGCAGGATTCCAATATCCGCATCGCCCCGTCGTTCCCGACGCCGGAAGAAATGAAAGAAGCAGCAAAGCTGTTTACGCTCTGCGTGAAGCTGGCATCGGTGGAGAAGCTGCTGGCAGATATGGATGCGTGACACAGGCAGGAATTTGCGGAGGCTGGAATGCAGGATTTGATTTTCAAGGCTGGCCTGTGTATCTGTCTGCAATGCCAGCCTTTGGAAACGAACAGATCATTCAGCTGACGGGCAGAAACCGCGCCCTGCGGTTTTCAAATACGGTATAATAAGAAAATCCGCAGGCAGAAAGCAGCCCTGCCAGTTTGTCAAAAGCATAGCCTGCATGCTGCGGCTGGTGTGCATCGGCACCGATGGTCAGTATTTCGCCGCCCAGCTTGCGGTAGCGTTTTAAAATATCTTCACATGGGTTCGGATGCCCGAGCCCGTATTTGAACCCGGCCGTATTCAGCTCGATTCCTTTTCCAAGGGAAACGAGCTGTTTTAAAATCTCGTCGATAATATCCCGGAATTTTTCATAAGAATAATCCCGGTTCTGCTGCGGCCCATAGCGCACGATATAGTCAAGGTGCCCGTATACATCAAAATCTTCAAAAGCACGGATATTTTCCAGAATCGATGTAAAGTATTCCAGATAAGCTTCATCCGTGGTTCTTCCCTGGTAAAAATCAGCATAATAAGGGTCTTTCCCATGCACGACATGGGAGGATGCAATGACAAAATCATAAGGGTGCTCCTGCAAAAGCTGTGCATGCTTCGCAGCCAGGTGCGGCTGCAGGCCGAGCTCAATCCCGTGCAGGATGTGCAGGCGCCCTTTATAGTCCTGCTGCAGGGAGCGCATGGCGCGGTCATATTCACAGGGGTCAAATTCAAAAACAACCGGGTCTTGCGGGTTTTGCGGATAATCATAATCCATATGGTCGGTAAAGCAGATTCCGGCAAGTCCTTTGGAAATAGCGGCCTGCACCATAGACTGCGGCGTGCTTTCACAATCACCGGAAAAATGGCAGTGCATATGTGTGTCCCAGTACATAAGAAAACTCCTTTCTTTCATTTATGACCTTCATTTCAAAACGCAGCATTAAAACAAATCACTGTGTGTGCCTGTCCGAATCAATTTTAAAATCAGGGTTTTATATTCAGCCTTGTATATCAGCAGCCAGTCTGGTTCTATATGGCATTCGCGCATATTTTTATAGTTTTTTAAATCCGAAAGGCCATGGTTCCGTCATGATTCTGGCAAAGGCTTTTCATTGCACAAAAGAGAGATGACCGTTTCCAGTTTTTTGGGATTGCAGCCCCTTTTTACTGCCTGCTTATAATCCCGCTTAAACTGCCCTGTAAATTCCGGTTTAAGCATTGAGAGCCTCCATGCATGCAGCAGCGCTGTCAAACGGGCCGTACATGTCTTCATCTTTTTCTGCCGCTTCCATTGCAGCACGGGTTATTTCGTTTGGATTGTCAAGACGGACCTCAAAGGGCAGTCCCTGGTAACGCAAAGCCTGCCGGTAAAAAATTCCGGTTGCTGTGCTCAAATCCATGCCAAGGGATTGAAAAAGAGCAGCAGCCTGTTCTTTTAATTCTGCGTTTATGTTTAACGTTATAGTTTCTGTATCAGCCATATGAAAAAACTCCTTTCTTTGATAATGCCAGCCTGTACCGTTATTATATGCAGAATCTGCACGCTTTGCAAGTGCAGGAACAATTAATCCGTTGCAAAACAATTTCCATGAATTTTGTTTGTCACAGGCCAGCCTGTCTGACTGTTACCAGTTTACAAAAAAAATTTTAACAATCTTCACAATGCTACTTGAAATTTTACAAAAGATTGGTTAAAATAGGTAATAGCTTGGGTATATTATCCAAAGAGATAAAATATTTCAAAATATGTTTAGGAGGAAATGAAACATGGCAGTAAGAGTAGCAATCAATGGTTTTGGCCGTATCGGCCGTCTTGCATTCAGACAGATGTTCGGAGCAGAAGGATATGAGGTTGTAGCAATCAATGACCTGACAAGCCCGAAAATGTTAGCACATCTGTTAAAGTATGATTCTTCACAGGGCAAATATGAACTGGCTGACAAAGTATCTGCTGGTGAAGATTCCATCACAGTTGACGGCAAAGAAATCAAGATTTACGCATTTCCGGATGCAAAGAACTGCCCATGGGGTGACTTAAAGGTTGACGTTGTATTAGAGTGCTCAGGGTTCTATACAAGCAAGGCAAAAGCACAGGCTCATATCGATGCCGGCGCACGCAAAGTAGTTATTTCTGCACCAGCAGGCAATGACCTTCCTACAATCGTTTTCAATACGAACCATGAGACATTAAAGGCTTCTGATACAATTATCTCAGCAGCTTCCTGTACAACAAACTGCCTGGCACCAATGGCTGATGCACTGAACAAGTATGCACCGGTACAGTCTGGTATCATGGTAACCATCCATGCTTATACAGGTGACCAGATGACACTTGACGGCCCGCAGAGAAAAGGCGATTTAAGACGTTCCCGTGCAGCAGCAGTAAATATCGTTCCAAACTCTACAGGCGCTGCAAAAGCAATCGGCCTGGTTATTCCGGAATTAAACGGCAAACTGATTGGTTCTGCACAGCGTGTTCCGACACCGACAGGTTCCACAACAATCTTAACAGCAGTTGTTAACAAGGCTGACGTTACGGTAGATGGCATCAATGCAGCAATGAAAGCAGCAGCAAATGAGTCATTCGGTTACAACGAGGATGAAATCGTATCTTCTGATATCGTAGGCATGAAATATGGTTCCCTGTTCGATGCTACCCAGACAATGGTAAGCAAGGTTTCCGATGACCAGTATGAAGTACAGGTAGTTTCCTGGTATGACAATGAGAATTCTTATACATCCCAGATGGTACGCACCATTAAGTATTTCTCAGAGTTAGCATAATAAAACTGATAGGAAAGACTCACAAAGGGGTCCGGCCGCAGAGGACCGGGCCCCTTATTATTCGTGGCAATAGAAAGTCCGTAAATAAATTCAAATCTGGAGGAATAGACAAATGGGTTTAAATAAAAAGTCCGTAGATGACATCAACGTAGCTGGAAAGAAGGTTCTTTGCAGGTGCGATTTTAATGTTCCGTTAAAAGAAGGAAAAATTACAGATGAAAACCGTCTTGTGGCAGCACTTCCTACCATTAAAAAGCTGATTGCTGACGGCGGAAAAGTGATTCTGTGTTCCCATCTTGGCAAGCCGAAGGGTGAGCCGAAGCCGGAATTATCCCTTGCTCCGGTTGCAAAAAGACTTTCCGAGCTGTTAGGACAGGAAGTAAAATTTGCAGCAGACAATGAAGTAGTCGGCGCAAATGCAAGAGCTGCTGTGGAAGCTATGAAAGACGGAGATGTTATCTTACTGGAAAATACCCGTTACCGTAAAGAAGAAACAAAAAATGGCGAGGAATTCAGCAAAGACCTTGCTTCTTTATGCGACGTATTTGTAAACGACGCATTTGGCACGGCTCACCGCGCACACTGCTCAAACGTAGGCGTGGCACAGCTTGTGGACACAGCAGTAGTCGGCTACTTAATGCAGAAAGAAATCGATTTCCTTGGAAATGCAGTTGAAAATCCGGTACGCCCGTTCGTAGCAATTCTTGGCGGCGCAAAAGTAGCAGACAAGCTGAACGTTATTGATAACCTTCTGGAAAAATGCGACACGCTGATTATCGGCGGCGGCATGGCTTATACATTCTTAAAAGCACAGGGCAATGAAATCGGTACTTCCCTGGTGGATGATTCCAAAGTGGATTACTGCAAGGAAATGATTGCAAAGGCAGAAAAGCTTGGCAAGAAATTGCTGCTTCCGGTGGATGCTGTTACAATCAAAGAATTCCCGAACCCGATTGATGCTCCGGTTGAGACGGAAATTTGTGATTCTAATGCAATGCCGGCTGACAGGCAGGGATGTGATATCGGGCCAAAGACTCAGGCTTTATTTGCAGATGCTGTAAAATCTGCTAAGACAGTTGTATGGAACGGGCCGATGGGCGTATTTGAAAATCCGACACTTGCAGAAGGCACGATTGCAGTAGCAAAAGCGCTTGCAGAAACAGACGCAACAACGATTATCGGCGGCGGTGATTCCGCAGCAGCTGTTAATACGTTAGGCTTTGGCGAAAAGATGTCCCATATCTCTACAGGCGGCGGCGCTTCCCTGGAATTCCTGGAAGGAAAAGAACTGCCAGGCGTAGCAGCAGCAAACGATAAATAAGCCCAATGGCAGCAAATATAAAATCCTGAGAGGAAGGTTATCATGGCAAGAAAGAAAATCGTAGCCGGCAACTGGAAAATGAACATGACTCCAAGCCAGGCTGTAAAATTAGTAGAAGAATTAAAGCCGCTTGTAGCAAGCGATGATGTAGAAGTTGTATACTGTGTGCCGGCAATTGATATCGTGCCGGTTGCAGAAGCAGTGAAAGGCACAAATGTGGCTGTCGGCGCTGAGAACATGTATTACGAAGAAAAGGGCGCTTACACAGGCGAGATTTCTGCTGAAATGTTAGTGGATGCAGGAGTAAAATACGTGATTATCGGCCATTCCGAAAGACGTGATTACTTCAAAGAATGCGATGAAATGTTAAACAAAAAAGTAAAAAAAGCATTCGAACATAACCTGACACCAATCCTTTGCTGCGGCGAGTCGCTGGAACAGAGGGAAATGGGCATTACGCTGGACTGGATCCGCATGCAGATTAAATCTGACTTAAAGGATATTCCGGCAGAGCAGGCAGCATCCCTTGTCATTGCATATGAACCAATCTGGGCAATCGGTACCGGAAAAACGGCTACTTCAGACCAGGCACAGGAAGTATGCGGCGCTATCCGTGCATGCATCGCAGAAATGTATGACCAGGCAACCGCAGATGCAGTCCGCATTCAGTACGGCGGCTCTGTCAATGCAGCTAATGCAGCTGAAATATTCGGCAAGCCGGATATCGACGGCGGCCTTGTAGGCGGCGCAAGCCTGAAAGCTGATTTTGGAAAGATTGTGAACTGCAAATAAGAAATACCGCGTACCGGCTGGCTGGATTTTTCCGCTGGCCGGTATTTGATATTACGAAAACAGAATTCCTGCTATTACATTCAGAATGGCATTTTTTGCCTTTTTATGGAGATATGCTTCATTCAGCTTATGCTTGCTGTAACGCAAGGGCGTGTCCTGTGCATACTGGACAAGAATATCCGTAAAAAAACGTTCCCAGTTAAAATATTTTTGGCTTTCAATATAATCCTGCGGATGTTCCAGAATTTCCTGAATGGTATTTCCGCCTATCAGGCCCGATTTCAGAATCAGCCATTCAAAGGATTCCGGGAGATAACACCAGGTATCAGGATGCGTATTCATGTACTGATATAATTCATTCATTTCGGGGCCAATACAGGCACCATCAGCGATTACGAGCAGGTTTCGTACAGATTGTGCCTGCATGGCGTGGATAAGCCTGGATTTTCCGCCGGCATGTTCACATGGGATTCCGGTTTCATAGCAGATGCGATTGAAAAATTTATAACCGGAATTGGAATCTTCTGTAATAATTTTATCGGGCTTTCTGTTTTTGATTATATTTTGTGTACTGTATATCTGATAAAATTCGTTGCAAGTCTGCTGCATGGAATGGTATTTTCCAGAACTGTGTATTCCGTATATTTCAGAAATGGAATAGGGGAGGTTTGGAAGGTTTTCTCTGGTAATGATGACAAAGTAATTATCAGACTGCTTTGCCATGCCTGCGAATTCTGTGGTTTTTAAAAAATGGCTGCTTTCGTCAAAAAATATAATGCAGTCATGAAGTGCAGGCAGTACCAGCTTCCAGTCTGGCCCGTCCAGTGTGCGGCACTGTTTTTCACATTGTATCATAACGCCGGAGCTGTCCCCGTTTTTTGCTGCGAGTGTTATCATATCAAATAAGGTAGTTTTTCCGGTTGCACTGTCGCCGCGGATAATAGTAATGTTTCTGCGGATATCAAATTCATAACGAATCCGCTTGTTCTGTACGATAATATGGTAGCTTCCTTTCATAAGGCAAGTACTCCTTTATGTTTACCTTTCTTCGATGCGCAGTGCTTCGTCTAAGTATTGCGGGTAATTATGCACGTTTTTTCCGGTATTGAGCATCAGTGCATCAAAAGGACCTGCGGAACTGAAATCCAGGACATGATGCAGGCAGATGGTCAGGTCTTTGCGGGCTGCGATTTTCACAATCCATTTTGCGCAGTTATCCCCGCACAAAGATGCATTGAATATTTTTCCCGATTCGTCGAAAGCCATAAGCATCAGCGTCTTTACGCCGCCGGAGATTTCTTTTGGGGAAATGGGGCCTAAGACAGGGCTTTCAATTAAATGAGGCCCTATGACGGCTGATTTGTCTATATCCTGAATCATTTCAACGGAAAGCGGGTCGGTAATCCAGGCATCCTCATACCCGGTACGCTGAAGGCTTCTTTGTATCTGGATGCAAGAAGCATGATGTCGTATTTTTCTTTTTCTATGATAACCGTCATTCTGTATTCTCCTTTTGTTTAAATATGTATGTTAATAGCTGCCAGGACGCTGGATAAAAGAACTTTTTCCTTTCAGATGTTCCAATTTCGAAAAGCAAGAAGTTCTAAGCTTTCTGCGCCTGGGTTATTGCAGCCGGACGTACCGGAGCCTGATACGCCATCCATGGCTGGCAGGCTCCTTTTGGGAACATCCCTGTTCCCAAATCCTGAGTAGTGAGCAGAAAGCAAAGAACTTCTAGCATTTCTTCAAAGTCACATCTGAAAGGAAAAAGTTCTTTTATCCGGCTGTCTTTGGCAAACTTTAAGTATATATTATTATTTTGCTATTGTTAGTAATATTATATCAAAAGTCAATGCATAATTGAAGTAAAATTTCAACTTATTATGTGATATAGATTATGTTGATTATGCGAGATATAATGTACTTAAAAAGTGGGGAGCATTATTATATGGAAAAGCTGATTATAACGCCAAAAGAAGATAAAACAGTAACAATGACGATAAGAATCGATAAATCCTTACAAGAAGCATATAATAATTTGTCACTTAAAACAAACCGTTCAAGAAATGAATTAATTTGCATGGCATTGCAATATGCACTTGATAATATGGATGTAAAGGATAAAGAATAAATAAAGTATAAGTGTAACAGAATATGAAAGAACGCAAAGAGTATTTTAAATAGAAGATTTTGCTTCCTTTGAATATAGTAATCAAATATGCTGTTTCAATGTAGTTTATTAGCAGCGCATTGTTTTAAAAATAGAAATGGTTTCGTAAATATGTGCTATCGTGAAAGCTGCAGCGTACAATTACAGGCAGTATTCATCCAGCAGCTTATTCCGGAAATCAGAATCTTCTGACATGCGTTTTGAATCTTCTATCCGGTTATCGGCTAAAAGCAGTCTGATAAGCAGCAGAACGCGTTCCAGTTCAGCTTGCGTTTGTTGGATTCCTTCCCTGCGGCCATCCTCAAAAGTAAACTTGAGATGTTCTTTTTCATTGTATTCAGTCAGCAGCATATGCAGCACCTCACTTCTGCTCTGGATTAAAATGTCTTTTAAGATATCTTTCTGGATGCAGGCATCGATGGCGGTTTCCAGTGCATCGTTAAGCTTGTACCCGTCAGCCAGATGGCGGTTTACTTCATCCACAAAGCTGGTATATTCCCAGAGCCTGCGGCAGCCCTGCACGAGACTGATATTGTGCCCGGGATTGATATTGAGCACCTGAACACGGCATTCCAGTGCAGGTTCCTGAAAGCTGCTGTCTTTATCCGGCGGGCCGAATGCATCGGAAAGGCGCAGCTCCTGTATATCCGGCTGATTCCTGCTGCCATTGTAAAATACAATATACTGCGGCCGGGGCAGCTTTAGCAGTGTGGTGCCGTAAATACTCAGCTTGCTGCGGCTGATATAAGATTCATAGAGCCTTGCAAAATAAGACAGGCCGCGCACGGGCATATTCGGGCAGACCGTGGACTGGTGTTCGTACAGGTTCATGGAAGAACCGATGATAAACGAGAGGTCATTTTTCATCGACAGGTAAATAACACTCTCAATCGTGGTGACTTCAAGCTCGTCCGGGTTGTCATAATGCGTGTGATTGAGCGCATTGTAAAGCTCCAGCAGCGCCTTTTTCTCCCGGAAGACGCGGCGGAATAAATCGTCCTTGAACGTGCGGCTTATAAACAGCCGTTTCCACCAGCCTGTAAGGTGGATTTTGAATTTCTTTTTTTCTTTTCCCATGTGTTTTCTCCTATTATTATAATAAAAAGTGACGGGTAATACAACTGAAATTTGTGAAAAATAAAAGGAAATGGTTACTATTTGTTACTGGTCATGGAGTGAACAATAACATCTGTTTTATTTATACTGTCATAATCTGCTGCGTGCAGCATAAGATAAAATAAGCAGAAAACGGAGAAGCATCCCATGAGTGCAAAGACAAGAATTGTTGTATTACATATGAGAGAGGTTATTTACACCGTAATTTTCGCACTGCTTGCGGTCCTGCTCATCCTGCTGCTGGTATTTATGTTTCGTTCTGGAAAAAAAGGCGGCGGTGCCCAGGAAACGATGAAGTATGCATCCGGGGTCTATACTTCATCAATTGTACTGAATAATCAGGCAATGGATTTAAAAGTAGTGGTAGATGAGAACCGCATCAATGCCATTTCCCTGGATAACCTGGATGAAACGGCAGCAGCCATGTACCCGCTGATGCAGCCGGCACTGGACAATATCAGCCAGCAGGTTTATGAAAAGCAGTCTGTGGAAAATATCACATATGATGAAGCAAACCAGTATACATCCGTGGTATTGCTGAATGCAATTAAAGATGCGCTGTCGCGGGCGGAAGCGCAGAATGAACAGCCGTAAGGCGCAGCGCCGGCTTTTCGCCTGCGGCAGGCAGGGCAGCAGATAAAAGGACTTTTTCCAGGCATGCCTGCAGGAAGGGGTTCTTTTATCTGCCTGATACATCTGCCAGGCGATTCACCCGCGAAGGATTTTTGTGATGGTTAATTCAGGGTGTCCATGTATTCGTTTACGGCATCCATATTTACCTCGGTATAAGTCACCGGTTTGTTTTCCTGAACCCGTGCGTAAACGGAAAACCCAATCCACCCGACGATGGCAGCAGCAAGGGCCGTTCCGGCAATCCGGTAAAGAATCCGTTCCCGTTTTTCTTTCTGGAGCTGTTTTTTCCGGTTATATTTCTCTTTTTTATATTTGTCTACTTTTTGCTGGCTCATTCTTAATATCTCCTATTCTAAATCTGAAATGATTGTGGTACAATAAATCAATGGCCCTGTTTCTGCGCCGGCCATACAGCAGCTTTTATTATACACGATAAGCTTCGGTTTGTGGAGTATAAAAATATATTTTTTTGGAAAATGCAGGAAAAGGATTACCAGCCCCCTGCAAAAAAATCATAGCGGGAGATGAAAAACAATGAACACAGAAAAAGCAGGAAAAACAGGAATTATATTCGATATGGACGGGACTTTATGGGACAGCTCGCGCCAGGTGGCGGATGCGTGGAGCACGGTAACGGTTCCAAGGCTTGGACAGGCCGTGACGCAGGAGGATATGTACCGCACGATGGGGATGCCGATGGATGAGCTTGCAAAAGCGATTTTTCCGGAGCATGAGCTCTCAGAGCTGCTGCCAGTCATGGAAGAAAGCTGCAGGGTGGAAAATGAATACCTGGCAGAGCACGGGGCAGAGCTTTATCCAGGCCTGATAGAGACGATTCGCCAGCTGTCTGCGGATTATCCGCTTTATATCGCCAGCAACTGCCAGACCGGCTATATTGAAGCATTTTTGTCGTATTATCAAATCGGGCAGTATTTTGAAGACCATATCTGTTTTGGAACAAATGGCAGGCCGAAGGGGGAAAATATCGCGCTGCTGATGGAGCGCAACGGCATTACCCGGGGCATTTACGTCGGGGATATTCAGGCCGATTACGATGCAGCGGTCCAGGGCGGCGCAGAGTTTATCCATGCAGCATACGGATTTGGAACCGTCCGCGAGCCTGTGCCGAGGCTGCATGCGTTTTCCCAGCTGCCGCAGCTGCTGCGCAGCAGGTTTGCTGTTTCTGCGGGTTCTTTCAGGGGATGCTCAAATACCTGAATCCCACGTTGCAAAAATATACCATAGATGTTAAAATATTTCCAGATATGAGACAGAGGAAAAGAAGGGAATCATAGTTATGAGGAAAAACAAAAGCAAACAACTATTACTTGCAGCACTGGCCGGACTGCTTTTACTGTCGCCGGTACATGGCGCGCATGCTCCTCAGACGGTACATGCTGCACCAAATTCCAGCGCCCATGACAGCAGGCTGTCTGCATTTGATATTGCTCCAGGTGTATTGTCTCCAGCTTTTTCGCCGGATATCTTTGAATATACGTCTGTGGTTGAAGCAGATGTCACCAGCGTCAGCGTACAGGCTGTGCCGCGTGCTTCTACGAGCGTGATTGCGTCGGTGGATGGCAGGGACGGGCTGCGCCCCGGTATCAATACGATTAAAGTAGTCTGCTCCGCACAGGATAATTCTTCGACGACTTATACCATTACCCTGACGGTCGGGAGTGCAGATGCAGGCACGCAGCCGGAAACCGGAGCTGCGGACGGAGACGCCCAGGGTGCTGCAGGCATGCAGCCGGGAGATGGAACCGCAGGCAGCACGCAGGACACCGAAACGAAGGATACAGAATTAAAAGACGCAGAAACAAAAGATACACAGGCAAAAGACACCGGAACGAAAACTGCAAAAAAGAAGAAGGCCAAAAAGTCCAAGGCGTCTGCGCTGATTGGAAAAGTAGCGGATGACGGGACGGTTACCCTCAATGGCGCAGCGTACAAGCTGTCAAGCAATTTCACGTATGGCACTACGACGCAGGATATTCCGTCTGCATTCGGGGAAGGCTCCCTTCAGATAGGAAGCAGCAGCTACAACACGCTTTACTGCGCTTCCGGCAGCATACATCTTGTTTATATGGAAAATACAGACGGTAAAGGCTCGACGGGATTTTATTATTATGATGAAAAGCAAAATGCGGCAGAGCGTTTTAAATATGCCGGCATTGGGGATAATTTTGTCGTATTTATCAGCAGCGCGAGGGAAGAAGTCCCGGCAGGATTTACCGAGACAACACTGACGCTTCCTTCCGGAAAGGAGGCGGCAGCTTACCAGAATGCGTCTCTGGATGAAGCAGCGGATTATTACCTGATTTATGGCGTCAATTCCGACGGCACGCACGGCTGGTATCTGTATGACAATTCCCAGGGCACTTATATGAGGTATGCAAATGTTTTTGCCACACAGCCGCAGGAAGAAGAAGACGGGGAAGAAGAAGTGGAGCGTACCGTGTCCCTGACCAAATATAACTCCCTGAACGAAAAATATACCGAGCTGAAAGAAAACCGCGTAAAGCTGGTCAGCATTTTTGTCATTGTCATTCTTGTCCTGATTATTATTTTTACGGCAGTCCTTCTGCGCAGCCAGGATGACGGGGATGACGAGGACGAGGAAGACGAACGGGAGGCCCGTGCCAGAAAGCGGGCAAAAAATCCGAAGAAAAAAACGGGGGCAGTTTCCAAAAGCTCTCTGGCCGCTGGCAGGGATTTTGAAGGAAGTGCCGGAAAGCGGGCAAAGAAAATTACCAAGCATATTACAAGGGAGCCGGAACCGGAAGGCGGATTCCACGGCGGGATAGCCACGCCGGAAATGGTACGTGCACAGGCGGCCCGTGAAAAGGAACAGGGCGCAAAGCCTTACGGGAAGCCGTCAGGCGGGCCAGGGCCAAAGCAGGGGGAGCCAAAGGCATTTGCACAAAAGCCAGGCTATGGACAGCCGCAAATGGAACAGAATGCCTATGAACAGAAGCTGCGTGAGCAGAAAGCATACAGCCAGCCGTCAGGCGGGCCAAAGCCAAAGGCGCAGGAAACGAAAGCCTATGGGCAGCAGCTGAATGACCAGAGCCTGTATGAGCAGAAATTAAAAGAACAGCTTGAATATGAACAGAAGGCGTATGAAAAGCAGCTGAAAGAACGGCGTGCACAGGAACAGCAGCGCAGCGGCCAGGGTGCATATATGCAGCAGCCAGGCGGCCAGCCGTCCTTTGGCAGGGAGCAGGCAGCGCGTGCCCAGGCACCAGGCTTTGCGTCAAAGCCAGGCGGCCAGGTGCAGGAGAAGGCTTATGGGCCAAAATCAGGCGGCCAGGCGAATGAGCCGGGCTATGGGCCGGAACAGTCCTATGAACGCCGGGCGGCCGCACAGCGCCCGGCCATGCAGGGAGCCGGGATGGAAATGCCGTCACCGGGTGTCCGCGAGGACGTCCCGGTCAGCCTGCTGCGTAAAAGCGACTCTGCCGGCCCGCAGGATTCGGTACAGCTTGCGGCAGAGAGGATGCGCCAGTCCATGCGGTTTGCAAGGGAAGTTCCAAAGACAGGGACGCCGGAGCCTGGCCATGACCCGATGGATGACTGGGATATGGAAGAAGATTCCGGACGCAGGCAGCAGAAGGCAGCAAAGGCGGCGAAAAAGAAACGCCGTTCGATGGATGACGAGATGGAAATCATGGATTTGAATGATTTGTAAAAGGATGGCAGAAAGCTGCTGCAATGATTTATAAATATGGAGGAAAAATAAATGCGTAAACCATACACCGCAAAAGCAAAGAAAGCGCTGGACATTGCGGGGAGGATATCAAAGAGCCTTCAGCACAGCTATATCGGGACAGAACATATCCTGCTGGGGCTGATTAAGGAAGGCACGGGTGTCGCTGCACAGATTCTGGCGGATAACGGCGTGGAAGAAGGACAGCTGCTGCAGCTGATACAGGATTTGATTGCACCGTCTTCTGCGGTGGCAGTCATGGAACGGGACGGCTATACGCCGAAAACGGATATGCTCTTAGACCTGGCGGCAGCAGAGGCAGAGCGGTTCCGCAGCGAGAATATCGGCACGGAGCACCTGCTGCTTGCGATTATCAAGTCTGCGGACTGTGCCGCATCACGGCTTTTGAATACGATGAATGTCAATATGCAGAAAATGTACATTGACATTCTGGCAGCGATGGGCGAAGATACGAATCTTTACAAAGAAGATTTTCAAAATGGCAAGCCGCGCCGCAGGGATGGCGCGACAGCCATGCTGGACCAGTATTCCAGGGATTTGACACGCATGGCCGCAGATGATGAGCTGGACCCGGTTATCGGGCGCGGACAGGAGATTGAACGCGTAATACAGATACTGAGCAGGCGCGGCAAAAATAACCCGTGCCTGATTGGGGAACCGGGTGTCGGCAAGACCGCGATTGTGGAAGGGCTTGCGCAGCGCATTGTGACCGGCATGGTGCCGGACACGGTTTCTGGCAGGCGCGTGGTGACGCTGGATTTATCCGGCATGGTCGCAGGGTCTAAGTACCGCGGTGAATTTGAGGAACGCATCAAGCGTGTCATTCATGAAGTGACATCAGCCGGGAATATTATTTTATTTATCGATGAAATCCATACGATAATCGGTGCCGGGAGCGCGGAAGGCGCGATTGATGCTTCCAATATCTTAAAGCCGGCGATGGCGCGGGGCGAAATCCAGCTGATTGGTGCTACGACGATAGAGGAATACCGTAAATATATTGAAAAAGATGCAGCGCTTGAGCGCCGCTTCCAGCCGGTTATGGTAGAGGAGCCGACCGTAGAGCAGACGATTGAAATTTTAAAGGGGCTGCGCGGCAGATACGAAGCGCATCATCAGGTGGAAATTACGGACAGCGGGCTGGAAGCAGCGGCAAAGCTTTCGGACCGTTATATCAATGACCGTTTCCTGCCGGACAAGGCCATCGACCTGATTGACGAGGCGGCATCCAGAGTACGCCTTAAGGGCTATCCGGTGCCGGAAAAGCTGTCTGTGCTGGAGCAGCAGATGCATGAGCTGGCAGAAAAGCTGGAGCAGGCGCTGATGGAGCAGCAGTTTGAACAGGCAGGCGCGGTCAAGGCAGAACGTGACGGATATAAAAAGGAATATGACAGGCTGTTAAAGCGCTGCCAGAAAAACAATGCGAAAAAACAGCTTGCCGTCGGGGAAAACGAAATTGCAGATGTCGTGTCCGGGTGGACAAAGATTCCGGTTCAGAAGCTGACCGAGGGTGAAGCAGAACGTCTTCAGAAGCTGGAAAAAATCCTGCATAAACGCGTTATCGGCCAGGAAGAAGCCGTAAGTGCCGTTGCAAGGGCTGTCAGGCGCGGGCGGGTAGGATTAAAAGACCCGGGAAGGCCAATCGGTTCGTTTCTGTTTTTAGGGCCGACCGGTGTCGGCAAGACGGAAATATCCAAGGCGCTTGCAGAAGCCATGTTTGGGGACGAGCAGGCCATTATCCGTGTCGATATGTCGGAATATATGGAAAAGCACAGTGTTTCCAAGCTGATTGGTTCGCCGCCTGGATATGTCGGCTACGACGAGGGCGGGCAGCTGAGTGAAAAAGTGCGCCGCCACCCGTATTCGGTAATTTTATTTGATGAAATCGAAAAAGCCCACCCGGATGTGTTCAACATCCTGCTGCAGGTGTTAGACGACGGCCGGATTACGGATGCCCAGGGACGCCGGGTAGATTTTAAAAATACGATTATCATTATGACGTCCAATGCAGGGGCGCAGGCCATTGTCGAGCCGAAAAAGCTGGGCTTTGCGTCCGTGGAGGATGAAAAACACGACTACGACCGGATGAAAAGCGGCGTGATGGAAGAAGTAAAGCGCATATTCAAGCCGGAATTTATCAACCGGATTGATGAGATGCTGGTATTCCGCATGCTGAATAAGGAAGATATGAAAAAGATCGTCGTGCTGATGACGAAAAACCTGGTGGAACGCTGCCGCACGCAGATGGATATCAATCTGGTTATCCGCGATACGGCTAAGAGCTATGTTGTGGAAAAGGCTTACGACCCGAAATTCGGGGCAAGGCCGCTGCGGCGCATGATACAGGTTGAGATTGAGGACAGGCTTGCAGAGGAGATTTTATCCGGGGCTGTGAAAAAGGGCGATACGATAGCCATCGGAACCAAAAACAAAAAAATACATTTCTCAGGGCAGCCGGAAAAAGGCAGCAGTAAAAATGAGAAAAATGAGTGACATTCCATGCAGAAGTATTGTATAATATAGAAGCATAAATAGCAGGGGCTCTGCAGCCTGGTTTTGGGCTGGTGCAGGGGCTGCTGTAAAATATTATCTTGTAATTGACTGGAGGATAAAGAAATGGGAGTAGTTAGCGGGCTGATTTGTACAGAAGCAGATGGTACCATTAGTTTTGGGGATTATACACTTGCTTCCAAAACCAAGAAAGATAATTTCGGACATGGCGGGGATATGTATAAGGTCAAGACCTTCCGCGAAATCACAAAGCTGGAATGCAATGGGGTGTTTGTCTATGAATCCGTGCCGGGGACTGCCGTAAATAACCTTGCGGCATCAGGCCAGGAAATGTCTTTTCTGGTGGAAGGCCCGGAAGATGCCGAAATTACGCTCGGGCTGGATGAAAATGCAGAGTACGAAGTGCTTATCAATGGTGAAAATGCAGGAACGATGAAGACGAATCTCGGCGGAAAGCTGACGTTTTGCGCAGAGCTTGGCACCGGCAGCCAGACAGCCGTGCGCATTGTGAAAAAATAAATATGGCAAAAGCAAAGACCATTTTTTTCTGTCAGGAATGCGGGCACGAATCATCCAAATGGCTCGGGCAGTGCCCGGGCTGCAGGCAGTGGAACACCTTTGTGGAAGAACCTGCCCTGCGGGTGAAAAGTGCCCGGACGGACGGGCAGCAGAAGGCTGCCAGGCCGGTAGCGCTGCCTGATATTGAAATGAAGCAGGAAGAACGCTATTCGAGCGGCTTCCCGGAGCTGGACCGGGTTCTGGGCGGCGGCATTGTGCCGGCTTCGCTTGTGCTGACCGGCGGAGATCCCGGCATCGGCAACTCCCCGCTGCTGCTGCAGGCCTGCCGGAACCTGAGTGAGCAGAGGGTTCCGGTGCTTTATATTTCCGGGGAAGAATCCCTGCAGCAGATAAAGCTGCGTGCGCAGCGTATCGGAACCTTTACAGACAGCCTGACGCTGCTGTGCGAAACGAACCTGGAAGTCATTGACGCGGTGCTGCGCAGGGAAAAGCCGCGTGCGGCTGTCATAGATTCCATCCAGACGATGTACAGCGAGCATATTACCTCCGCCCCGGGCAGCGTGTCCCAGGTGCGTGAGGCTACGGCTTCTTTGATGCAGCTTGCAAAGGGGCTTGGAATTACGATTTTTATTGTCGGGCATGTGACGAAGGAAGGCGTCGTGGCAGGCCCGCGCGTGCTGGAGCATATGGTAGACACGGTGCTGTATTTTGAAGGCGACCGCCATGCGGCTTATCGG
>OFHA01000344.1_pt1 | contig 41635 bp, 53 predicted proteins | sample 1521891 | NCBI WGS metagenome assembly OFHA01 (sample SAMEA3504089, study PRJEB24116) | mouse gut metagenome | biome: mouse gut; feature: mouse-associated habitat; material: faeces | place: Denmark | collected 2011
TGATCTTGTCAAAACTTTTCCTTGTAAGTGTTACAAAAAAGCTTGACCAGCTCAACTTCTGCCGCCCGGAATCCTTTCTCATTGAGGATGTCCCGGAATTTTTTGGAAGTCCTTACCAACGGGAGGAATACGACTGTCTTCCTGCTCATGCAATGCTCGATCATCTCCTCAGCGATCTGGTGCAGATACGGATCCAGGGCCGTCCCCAAGTCGCTCGCTTTAAAGTCCCCGGACTGGACGCCCACCCCGGACAGGTCGAGACGCAGCGGGAGGGTCAGCGCCTTGATCCTTGACAGGTGCCCGGAACGAATCGCCTTCGGGAGCGTGTATTCATAAGCAAGGCTTTCGAAATAGCTCCCAAGGTTCTTCATGTCCCCGCGGTCCGGCGTTGCCGTCACGCCCAGCACCCTGGCCTCCGGAAAGTGCCCCAGTACTTTCTGATAACTGTCTGAAATGCAATGATGCGCCTCATCAATGATGATCGTGTCAAAATAATCACTTTCAAATTTTCCAAGCCTGGCATCCCTCGTCATGGACTGTACCGACCCTGCCGTGACCCTGAACCAGCTCCCGATGCAAGTCGCACCTGCTTTCTCCGTCGCACATCCCAGCCCCGTTGACTTGGCGATCTTGTCCGCAGCCTGCTCCAGCAGCTCCCCGCGGTGTGCCAGGATCAGGACGCGGTCCCCCTGCCGCACGCAGTCCTCCGTCACTTTTGCAAAGACGATCGTCTTCCCGCATCCCGTCGGCAGCACAAGCAGGGTGCGCCGGATGCCTTTTCCCCATTCTGCAAAGATGCTCTCCCTTGCTTCTTCCTGGTAATCTCGAAGTTGTATCAAGAAACATTCCTCCTCTCTGATGTCGCAAAATCATTCTCCGTCATGTTCAGGCGCATTGTCAGAACTCGCCTTCCTTGTAAGCCGGCCCTTCTTCCCTGGGATAGAACCGCTTCACGTCGTTGTATCTCCTCTCTTCCCCGGAATCGTTGACATACTTGTGGATCCCCACTTTCGCCTTCCCGATGGAGCCGGGGACCGTCTTCCAGTTCATCCTCAACGACTCGCCCTTCTTTTTCTGCCCGATGCAGGCGAAGAACGCGGACAGGATCCCCTCCGTCTTGGTGTGCAGGAACAGGTTGTGGTTGATGTACGCCGTTCCTTCCGGCGCCTCGACCCTGAGCCTCAAAACGGCCTTGTTGCACGGGGGGAGTTTCTCGCTCCCTGCGTGCCTTGCCCTCTCAAAGCTCTCTACCGTGAAGTTATAATCCCCCTCCGGGAGCAGCACGAACTCCGGCGCGTCTTTTTCTATGGTGTCTTCCCATTGCAATTCCCTATCTTCCATACTTTTTCTCCTTTCCCTTAATCGAATGGAACCTCCATCTTTTCTTTCATTTCCTCAATCATGGCGAGCACTTTCGGCCATGCCCCGACCAGCACCCCCTTGACAAAGCCAGGGTCGTAATTCTCGATCGGGGTCAGGCTCGGATAATACCCTTTCGCAGCCACCACCTCCTGGATGTCCCACTCACCGACATCGTTTGCGACCATCAGATCCCGAAGCTCCTTGGGAATCTTTATGCTCACCTGCGGCTGAGTCGTCAGGACGGGGTCAGGCTCTCTCACGGATGGCTCCGCCGACTCATCTGGCTCCTTTATCGGGAGTTCCATCTGTGCTCCCGTCATGTCTTTTCCGGTCCCCTGCGCTTCTGGAACGGGATTCTGCCCTGCTATTTTTTGCGTGGCGCCGACGCCATCCGGGCAATTCTGAGCTTGAAAAATATGGGAAATCCCGGAATAGTCAAATTCCATCTCTTCCGGCAGCCCATACCTATTCTTTGCATCCCAGCATGGATGGTGCACCGTATACATCACACGGCGCCCGCCCTGGGCCTTGCGCTTCTTTCCCTTGTCATCCACGGCTACGGAAAAAGTCTTATAATTGGCAAATAAGACCATGTCCGCCCATTCCTTGATCAGGGGCGATATCTGAGAGGAGGTCTTCTTCCCAAGCTTCAGCTCCCACCTGTCATAGGCGCCCATCTCGTCTGGCTGTTCAAATTTTCGCATTTGCGCATGGGCTGTCAGCATGATGTTGACACCTGTCTTGACCAGTTCCTCGAGACGGTTCAAGAAGCGCCCGAATTCTTCTCTTTCATAGATATATCCAGAACCATACCCAAAGCTTTCCAGTCCATCTTTCTGGTATTTTGCACAAATGTGTCCTACACACATCTGCTCCGCCCAGTCAACCGTGTCGATGACCAGCGTCCTGCATATCTGCGGATGCGCTTTCACATATGCGACTTGTTCCAAGAGCATTGTCCAGGAAGACGGTTCCGGCGTCCTGGCAACATCCATCTCCTTGGTGCTTCCTTCCGTGTCAATGAACAGCGGTTCCGGAAAGCGGGAGGCGAAAGTTGACTTCCCGATCCCTTCCGGTCCATAGCAAACCACTTTTTTTGCGCAGGGAATTTTCCCTCTGATAATCTCCATTGGTCAGTCCTTCCTTCTTTTATCGTCTGCCTGGACTTTCATAGATACGAACCTGCAATTATCCGGTGCATACGGGCATATCAGTTTTATGAAAGCGGCAAACGTGAACCTTCATTGCAAACCTTAGCTAAGATTGCCAATATATTAATAGTTTCTACTGATTATCTTCTTCGTCGTGATGACTGGATTCATCCTGGCGCAGAATTATTTGACGAACACCAGCGATGTCTTCCAATACATCCCAAATGCCGAAGTCCCCTGTACGCTGCCCTTTCATTGTGCTGATAATATCGCAAACTGATTTCCAGTTTATCTGCCATCTTCTGCTGCGTCATGCCCGCTTTCTGACGGGCTTCTTTTAGATTTTTTCTCATTGTCAAAATTCACCCGCCTTCCATTCTTTCTTCCCGTCTTCCATGGCAGGATGCTCCTGACCCTCCACATACCCATTCTCAATGATAATGCTGCATTCCCCGCCTGTAGACACCCTGGTGGCGATCGCTTGCAGGCCTTCCCGCTCCAGCCAATCGCCGAATTCATTCAAGGTGTCCAGATCCATCTGTTCCAGCTTGTCCAGGAGGACGAAGCCGCATTCAGGGTTCAGCATGCGGACGATTGCGGTGGAGACTTTCAATTGATCGGAACTGGACATGTTGTCCCACCTCTGCTCCTTATATATCAGCTCCCCATCATCCACTGCCAGTCCCGGAAGCGGCAGACTTGCATGATCAAGGAGCCGTGCCCTTGCATCCCTGACCTGGTTGATCTGTTCCGTTAACTGACAGTATTCGTCCCGGTAGGCGCCGGCATCTTCTTCCGCCTTGTCCTTGTCCAGGTTCGCCCGCACTTTGCGGTTGACCTCCTCGATATTGGCGATATTTTTCTCAAGCTCAGCCGTAGAGCCGTCAATCAGGTCCTGGGCCGACATCCTTGCAATGCGGATGTTCTCCTGCAGCGCTGACTGCTTTTTCAGGAGAGCCTCCATCTGTTCGTTGACCCTCTGGTATTCCTGTTCCAACTGGTGAAGCTTCTGCCGTTTTTGCTGGTTCTCCCCATTCTTAGCTAATATCTCCTGCTGCTGACGGATCAATTCCGAGACAGAAACAAGGTCCTTCGGCGCCTCGGGGAAATATGGCTGTTCCTTGGCAAACTTCTCCTTCCGGTCCGCAATCTGACCGATAGCCGTCCGCCTGTTATATAATTCCTTCTCCTTCTGCTCCAGTTCCGCCAGCTGCGGCCCTATTCCAATGATCTGCAGGAGGGTGTTCGCTTTTTCCTTGCTGCTGGATTCCATAAATTTAGGAAGGTCAATGGCAAGCTGCTCCACGAATTCATTTAAAAGTTGCTGCCCTCCTTTCTTCCCCTCGGGATCCGTGACTTTCAGATCGCTGTTCTTCCCTTTACGCTCCACGACCAGGCCGTTGTTCATCACGATGTGAAGCGACGGCGGGATCGCCGAGTCATCGTTCCTTGCCTTGGAAGGGCGGTATCTGTCCCCTCCCAGGGCCCATGCGATGGCGTCCAGCACGGAGGTTTTCCCTTGATTGTTATTGCCCCCGATGATGGTAAGGCCGTTTATTGTCGGCTCGATCTTTACCGCCTTGACACGCTTGACGTTCTCTATCTCCAACTTGTTTATTTTCATTGACATGATGCCTCTCCCTCCTAAAAGATTGATTTTTGATTTAGATTCCATTATAATGAGATTATGTATCATCGTAAGTCCAGGCTGCCTGCCGGCGCCTGGGCTTTTTAATCGTACGTGTTCACGATGCATCCAGTATTTTTCATTCCCTCCATGCTGCCTCTTCTTCCGGCATGCATAACCCAGGGGATCCGTGCCCCCACGAATGCATCATAACCGTCAGCGTTACTTCATACATTTTCTTTCTCATTCTTCCAGGAACCCCAATATCTTGCCGTCCTCGATTACGGCGGCACGTCCCTTTTTCTCATACATGTCCAGACAGTCCTGGATCGTAATGGCGTCTAAGTTCATGATTCTCCTTTCACAACGTCAGCAGCCACTCTTTTTCTTCTTCCGTGGCTTTCAAAATCTTGAACAATATTAGCAAGTCCCCGTATTTAAACGGGTCAGCCCTCTTGTTCTTCTTATAAGTTTCAGGATTTAGCCTCATGGAAAGAGCTGCCTGCTTGATCCCTAGCTCCCTTGCAACCTCTTCCTGCTTGAGGCCAAGGACATGCATCCTGCCATTTATCCAGCCTGCCAAGTCTCTTACCTTGTAGATTCTTTTCTGTTCCATGCTCAACGCCACCCTGGGCATTCTCTTCACCTCCCCGTGTCTTCGTTACGTCTTTCATATAGATGAAAGGTTCTTAGTTGTTAGAGCCACTCTTCTCACCCAATGTCATTTATTTAATCCAGCATTCCATTTAGCTAAGGCTTTGCTCTCTCTAAAAATGTCGTTGCCATTCCCCATCCTCTTCCTGATACTGTACTTACAGGCTGCTGCAACAGCCGAGTAAAATAGAACGGAGAATGCTTATGAACGATAAACAGTTTCATGACTTAGCAGTTGCCTACGCCCATGAAAAACTGATCAAAATGCAATCCTGCAATACATATAGCTCAGATTCAACCAGCGAAGAGATTCAGGATTTCCTTACGTTTTATCATTTTGCATTGCTCCATCTTCCAGAAGAAGATAAAGATATTGACATAAGCTCACTCTTCTAAATCTCCCTCCTCTTGGACATCCTGCTTAACACTGCAATGGTGTCCGAGAGGATTTTTTCAGCTTTTTCAAAGGTAATGCCTTTTTCTTTTTCCTGCAGAAAAGCAATAATCTCATTTGACATTTCTTCTCTGTATCTTGCCTCTTCATTCAGAGCCTGCTTCCATTTCTCATTAACTTCCAAGTTTTTCCTCCTATCATTCATGTTGCCTGCATTGGGGGCTTGCGGGGCTGATCGGCTTGACTGTGAGATATATCTCCTTCCACTCTAACCTCCCTCACCTCTCTCCTGTACCAGCATCTTAAATCTCTCTAATTTTTACATTTCTTCTAAAAGCTCGTTTACGGACACGCCAAGCGATTCTGAAATTTCCCTGCCAAGTTCCATTGTCAGAGCCTTTGTCCCCCGCTCAATCTGAGCTATCATTGACTGCGTTACATTTACCGCCCCTGCCAATTCCACCTGGCTCATTCCTTTATCCGTCCGCAGACGCTTCAAATTTGCTCCAATTGACAAATTTATTCACCTCCTTTCTTCCAACGCTTATAGATCATGTAAATGATCATGGCATCCAGGATGATGATCCCCATATCCAGGATGATTCTTGATACTTCCAACATTTTCTTCAATCCTTTCTTTTTGATATTTATATTGACAATGAGAAGATTAAAAGCTATTCTTTTCTTGGGGAGGTTTCCCTCCCCAGATGCTTAATCTAACAAGTTTTGAATAATATCCACTAACTTGTCGATCAGATTAAGCAGTGCGGTGATAAGGACTATCGTTTCCAGCGTGTGGTTCTTATCACTTTTTTTGTGCTTCTTTTTCTTGCTCATTGGCTCAACCTCCTTTACTTTATTTAGCAATCCGTGGTACTATGTACTTGTGAATTACTATGGTTATATTATAATACAGTTTTTGCTGTATTTCAACTATTTTTACAGTAATTCCTGTATTTTAATGTTATGCACAAAAACGGAGGCTCCATTTTATGAATAATGTACAATTAGCAAATACCATCAAAACATTATGTAAATCTAAAAAAATTACAATTAAAAGCCTATTAGAAAACTGTAAAATCAATCGAAACTTTATGTATGACCTAGAAAAAAAGGCACAGGCTCCATCCGCAGATAAATTAGAATCTATCGCCGACTACCTCGGCTGCTCCGTCGACTACCTCTTAGGCAGGACGGACAACCCGGAGGTGAATAAGTAATGCACATTACCAACGACTTTGACAATTATGATAAAATCATGCTCTCCCTCAAAGAAAAATGGATTCTGCACCGCATCCTAAGAAAAAAGGATGTTCCAGATGACTTCTGCAATGCTGCACAAAAACGCATGTTTCTTCAACACGGTCTCATCTGCATAGTGCAAGAACAGAACGTTACGTCTACCGGAAAGGTTGTTCCAGATGCCAGTTCACCAAAATTCATCCAGGCAACAGACAAGGCATTCCGATATTTCCTTTACAGGAAAGAAAACCGTTTTAAGGGTAAATTCCAGGTCATTATCGCTTTCATAGCTTTAATAAAATCCTTTGACAAAGAAATCAGCTGGTTATTTAACACTATAATTGACCTAATATCCAATCTATGAACCAATAAATTTCCTTGCGGCTTGAAGCAATCAAAGCAGCCACTGATATTGCTAATGGAAAATTCGGGTGCCTATCTAAAAATGCATCAAAACGTGATCTTTTTCTTTCTTCCACTTTATCCTTCCTTTCTTTTTGATATTTATATTGACAATGAGAAGATTAAAAGCTATTCTTTTCTTGGGGAGGTTTCCCTCCCCAGATGCTTAATCTAACAAGTTTTGAATAATATCCACTAACTTGTCGATCAGATTAAGCAGTGCGGTGATAAGGACTATCGTTTCCAGCGTGTGGTTCTTATCACTTTTTTTGTGCTTCTTTTTCTTGCTCATTGGCTCAACCTCCTTTACTTTATTTAGCAATCCGTGGTACTATGTACTTGTGAATTACTATGGTTATATATTATCACTCATTTGAGGGATTGTAAATATATTTTCCCTCTTTTTAGTGATTTCGTTATTTCTCACAAAAGGGAGGTTATATTTTTATGTATAATTCATATGATGTTGCAACAACGATAAAAATGGTGGCTGCACATAATAACATCACTCTTAAGCAAATGCTTGATGACTTAGAATTAGGGAAAAATTTTCTCGTAAATATGGCTAAAGGACGAATGCCAGTATCAGACAACCTCGCCCGCATCGCCGACTACCTCGACTGTTCCGTCGACTACCTCCTAGGCAGGACGGATAACCCGAAAATTAACCGATAGGAGATGACACTCAATGAAAACATTCCACCTTATTTTAAATTTAACCACCGCCGTCCTTGACATCGCTATTATTGTAATTGTTTTGAAACGCTGGCATACTTCATAAAACCATAACCGCATCGCCGACTTCCTCAGTTGTTCCGTTGGCTATCTGCTCAGCAGAACGAATAACTTTGAAATTAACAAATAGGAGGGTACACTCATGATAAAAACTACTACCATTAGCGGCTTCTGCCCTTATTTTAATGAGGAAATAACCGTAAAGGCATCTTTCATCCAATACAATTCTTTGAGCGCCATTCCATACGCAACACCTGAAAAAAACATGTGCCAGCACCATTCCGAATGTGGTCGCAGCGCAAATCCAGACGACTGCCCCGTTTTTAATCAGGTTTTTCTTTGGAATGAGCTATAACCTTATCCAGGCTTGCTTTGAATCCTCCCATCATTCTTTTGGGGTGAATCCTTTCCAATTCATTCAATATTTCAGGATGATCTATGTAATAAGAGCCTGGAAAAAACACGCTGCCAATAGCCCAATGTCATTTACTTAAGCCTTCCCTCTGTCAAGTTAAGGCTTTTCCCTCTCTAAAATTTCTGTTGCAATTCCTTATATACTCTCTGTCTGTGTTCATGAAGTATCCCGTCATGTGGTTAATCTCCATGAACTCTGATTGCGTTAGAGCTTCAAGCTGCCTTGCCATCTGTGCCTTTCCATAAGTCTGATATAGCAACTCTGTGGAGAAGGAACGCTGTGCATATAGGGCTTCACGCTTCAACTGCTCAAAAATCTGATTTTCGTTCATGTTGCGCTCCTATGGCTTGACAGACTGTGCTGCTTTTCCGTTCCACTCTTTTGATCAATAATATGTTCCGCTTCCATGCCAGCCATAAAAATCAACACTTTTGATACTCTCTCGATAGGCATCTCTGCAATCTTTCTGATTGCCGTTTCTTTGTCGAGTGTCATCATGGCATTTCCTCCTCTCTTCTATTGAATGATTCAAGTATAAATCAACTTATTCATGTTGTCAATATAATTTTCTTGACTTGTTCAAGTTTTTTTGTTATTGTATAATTCATAGGAGGTACACTATGAACCAATGTGATAGGATAAGACAAATACTGAAAGAAAATAAACTAAAACAGAAAGAGTTTGCTTCTGTTATTGGTGTAACCGAGAGTTACATATCCAAACTCCTTAAAGATCCAGATATTCGGTTATCTCAATCTCTTGCAGTTTTGATCGAAGAAAAATATGGATATAATGCTGAATGGGTTCTTAATGGAACTGAACCTAAGTTAAAGCAAGTCAGCAAAGATAAATCGTTGTCTGAAATTCATCAAAAGGCGCTTGCCCAACTGGAAAAAATGAATGACGAGCAAGTAAAAGCTGTTTTAGCTTTTATCAACTCTTTAGATGAGTTAGAAAAGTCACTCCAGCCCGCTCCGCATAATTCTGAAAAATGATGCAGGTACATCACCGTACCTGCATTTTTTCAAAATATCCGCTTTTCAAGGCAAAATCCCCCCTTTTCACGAAATAATCTCCCTACTGGCACCACGCCAAACAGTGAATTTAAGAAATTTTTCTGTAAATGGATATTTCCGAATTTGAAAAATGCAAAATTCTGCCATGACAGATTTTCCTTAACTTAACGGCTCACGCATCTAACTAAATGACATTGCATCGAGCTCCTTGCTCTTTCTTATGGCTTGAATCTCTTTTCTGATCAAAACTAGCTCATCGTAAATCTTCTTTAACATATTCCCTCCGGAAAGTCTCTTTTAGGAAACTTTTTGTGTAAAAAAAAATTAAAAACGCTATCGTTTTCTGAATCTCCTTACGAGTAAATTCTGTTTTCCCTTTCATTTTTCTGTGTAACGCGCTATGACTAATGCAAAGAGCGTTCCAAATATTACATTTTATAATTTGGTATGTCAAGCATTAAAAGAGACTATTTTTGTTTTTTTTATAAAAAAGTTGCCAAAAAGAGACTCGCGTGATATATTATTATCTTAGGAAACGAGGTGACATTTTGGAAGTAAAAGATTTAATTAAAAAACGGCGCATAGATTTGGGGTTAACATTTGAACAAATAGGGGATTATGTAGGAGTCAAAAAAGGGACTGTTCAAAAATGGGAAAGTGGTTTCATAGAAAATTTACGGCGTGATAAAATTGCAAAACTAGCTGAAATTTTAAAAATATCTCCTCTTGAAATAATATATGATGATATAGAAAAAGCACATGATTTATATGATACATATTGCATAAATGAAAATAAGCAAAAAAAAACTGCCCTTAATATCCATCCTGAATTAAACACACTCATTGAAAAAGCACAGCAGTTAAACCGAAATGGTATAAAAGAATTGGAAAAACAAGCTGATTTGCTTTTGCTGTCAGATAAGTATAGAAAAATCAATTTAAAAGAAAAGGCAATATAATTTACACAAATACATGGAATAAAAAGAAATAATTAATCCGCTACGCCAGCTTATTATAGGAGGTATCTATGGAATACATTGTAAATTTTACATGGGATAACGAAGCAGACGTATGGACTGCCACCAGCAAAGACATACCCGGCCTTGTACTTGAATCAGGCTCATTTGATGCGCTTGTGGAACGTGTGCGCTTTGCCATTCCTGAATTATTGGAATTGAACCAGGATGCTCCCCCCATCTCACTTATTTTCACATCAGAACGGCGTGAAAGGATGGTTCTGTAATGGCTGAATATGAAAAGAAAGTCCGCAGCATACTTTCACAAAACGGATGCACGTTCAGCAGGCATGGGAAAGGTGACCATGATATATGGTATAGCCCTATCACAGATCGGCATGTGACTGTTGACTCAAAGATAAAATCAAGGCATACTGCTAATGCTGTCTTAAAACAGTGTGGAATCAATTTTAAATTTTAAAGGTCAAGCTGCTTGACTACAGAATACAAAAACTGCGCACACACGGGGACAAACTATATAACAATATTTTCAATAAAAATACAGCAATAGGGAAAGGAGACTCTACTAACAAAAGCAAGTAGATAACGCAATAATGAACTGGTACGATGCTGAAAAACCAATTGATAGCTATTACGGAGAACATCGAAAGGGCTTATTCGGAAAAAAATGCCCAATCAAATTACATATTTATCCTTCCCACATAGAAGGTGTAGGCTATTCATTCACCTCAGACGAATTATCAAATGAAAGCGAACCATTTTCTTTGAGCTACCCCCAAATACGAGAGGTTTATGAAGAAAGTATTGCAGGCAACATGGGAGTAGTTATAGAATACATTGAGGATTCTGTTGTCACAAACAGCTCAACTTTCAAAATAGCATTATTGGGAATATCGGAGCCTGCAAAATGGACGCAATTACTATTAAGAACCAAAGAAGAAATTGACCAACAAAATATACAAGCAAAACTTGCAAAAGAAGAGCATGAAAAGAGGGAAAAGGAATTAAGGGAAACCCAAGAGAGGGAATCCTTACAATTTTATAATGATTGCCTAAATTTTCATCTTAAAAAAACCACACCAAATTATGAACTTTATAAAGATAAGCATAAAATAGCTTTAATTTATATCAATGAAGATAAAGCCCTAAATTTTTTAAAAATTGATGGTCAAGCCAAGGAAGAAAGTAATGGTATTATTCCGTTCGAAAAAATTCACTACTACGAAAAAGCTGGAGATATACATTATGTATCAGAGCTTCATGGCGACTACTCAAACTATGGTGGAAGTGTAACAGGTGGACAATTTTCCAAACTAGCTGTTGCTGGCGGAGGATTACTCTTCGGAATGATGGGGATGACCGCAGGTGCCCTGTTATCTTATAAACCCACACAAACGGAAGCGGCAAAAACAAATTTTTCACTCGACTCTACCACCAAAGAGATTGATTCAAGAAGTATAATACTTAATTTCTACTCTGATATAAAAAAACAATATATAGATATCGAACTTCCTAATGATATTTATAATTTCTTACAAACACATCTGCCAGAAAAAAAATATAATATAGTGTTGGAACTTGAAAAGAAAACAGCCATACATAATGCTACTACCCAAATAGAAAGTGGCAAATTGCTTAATATAGCCCCTACACCAGAAAGTCACAAACTTGAAGATAAACAAGCCACAGATCAAATGGCAGAGTTTAAGAAAAAAGCCGAAAAGTTAAAAATAATGAAAGACTCTGGTTTATTAAGTGATGAAGAATTTAATTTAGAAAAATCAAAACTATTAGACTTAATATAGGTCAATCCAAACATATTATAGGCATAAAGCTTAATTTGAGCGAAAGAGGAACGGCAGCTGTCGCCCCAGATGGAGATGTGAGAACTGTCACCCGACCTATTTCATTCAGATTTTAAGACCTCGTAGATACGGGGTCTTTTTTTACTGCTCATTGCATAAAAGAAAAAATATGCTATAATATACGCAAACATAAGTTCCCATTGAATCATGTGATAATCTATTGTACGCTAAAACAGTCCGGATACAAGTGCCAGAAAGCCAGTTGTTGACACCATCTGAATTAATACGTCTGATGAAAATAATAAAAGGGGGCGGTTATCTATGAAAAAAAATAGAGATTTAACAGCAATAACTGCTGCTTCCATAGAAAAGTACTTATTGTTTAACAGCTTTAGTGTTTTAGAGGATAATAATGTTTAAAAACTGTTACGATAGCTTCTTACGATGAAAATTGAATCAGGATGAGGTTTCCTGGCCTGCCTGGTAGGCAAAAAATAGGGATGGCTACATCATATGTGTACCAAACGATCCAGGACGGGAAACCGCCATCTCGGGCGGCTTGCGTGTCTGCCGCCCTTTTCAGTTCCCTTTGACTACTCCTGTTCTTTTGCAAGTGCAATCTTGTCAAGCATTTCAAGAATCTCTTCTTTCTTGTAATCCTCTTTCTCACCACTGGCAAATGCTAACCGGATTTCGTAAATTGTAGAGTTCTTTACGATTTTGATTTCCTTTTCGTTCATAACTTCCATTTGTTCTCCTTTCTCCCTTTCGGGTTATTGTCCTGGCCCTTTGGACAATTATATTTTAACATATATTCCGCCACATGTGAACACTAATTTTAGTGCTTTTTAAAAATATTTTATTTTTTCCTCATCTGTCGGGATTATCTCTATTATATCCGACGGTTCCAACCTCAGGATTAAACATATCGTATTCAATGTATCTACTGATATGCCATGCCCCTTGCGTATATGTTGCATCGTTCCCTCTGACATTATTTTATCTTTCCTCATTTTTGTGCTGGTGTACCCTCTATTAGATAATTCTTTCAAAATATCAATCTTATACCGCCACATTTCGCCATTCCCTTTCCTTTTTTTATTATTATAATCCACAATCTGCAAAAAATCAACTTCAAAAATGTTTTTCAAAAAGCTTTAATTTTAGTGTTTCCAAAGGTAAGAGAAGCTGAAGCAAGAAATATCAGCTAAAAAGTATTTTTACTTGTTTGATTATATTTTTTGTGCTATTATATGTTTACAACTAAATCCAAAGAAAGGAGAATGTCCGTATGACAATTAAATTTAGTCTAAATTTCATACACGGATTCTGCAGGGCTTTGGACTTAGGCGGAACTAAAGATTGGCCTAAAATAGTTGATGACAGGCGGGCAGATTACGAAGCGATAAGAGGCGATTGGGAAAATGTCCGAAGAGCTATCAGAAAAGAAACAGGAAGCCTCAAAAGCCCCTGAGCCAGAATTACCAAATACAGAACTGGGGTAGCTGGCATTGGCTCTATTGTAACAGCTTTTTTAAAGACTACAAGATGAGCCTGCAAACCAACCAAATGAAAAAAACATCACTAATCCAAAGTTAAAATTTATGCAAATACCTCGTTTCAATTATAGAAGCGAGGTATTTTTACACCATATCACAGTTTTCTATAAATACAAGCATCTGTTATATATGGACTATTACAAATAATTTAAGAAAGGACTACACTATGCTCACCATCGGAATTTACCCCCGTAAATCTGTATACCGTGACAATAGCGATTCTGTACAGGTACAGGTGCAGCTCTGCAAAGATTACGCCGCCATCATCTACAAGGAGCAGGAAATAGAATTTAAAATATATGATAAGGATGAAGGTTTCTCCGGAAAAAATACCAACCGTCCCAGCTTTCAGGAACTGATGGCAGATGTAAAAGCCGGGCTTCTTGACTCCGTCATGGTCTACAAGCTGGACCGTATCAGCCGTAACGTGCAGGAGTTTTCCGCCATGTATGAAATATTCCAGCAGCATGGCGTATCCTTTATCTCTGTAAAAGAATCCTTTGACACTACTACTCCCATGGGGCGGACTGTTATGTACATACTTGCTGCCTTTGCCCAACTGGAACGCGAAAACACTTCTGAACGTGTGGCTGACAATATGCAGGCACTTGGGGCCGCCGGAAAGTGGACAGGTGGGAAACTGCCCAGTGGGATGACCTCTGTGCGCCGCCAGATCGGTGATAAGGAGCATTCCTATTTACTGGTAGATGAAGCCAGCATCTGGCGCCCCAGGCTCCTTTTCCAGCTCATACTTGAAGGATATCCTATCACCAAAGTAGAACGATACTGCCGTGACCATGGAATCAAAACACATTCCGGAAAGTTTCTCAGCTGCTCACAGATTTATAACATTATTACCAACCCAGTATACTGCCAGAACAGTATAGAGGCTTATTACTACTTCAAAGACTGCGGATGCTCCCTTCCTGACCAGTCGCTTTTTGATGGAACCAAAGGGCTTATTGGCTATGGCAAAACGAAAACAGGTAAAGCCTCACAAAAGAAATGCGATAAGAAGGACTGGAGCATTGCCATCGGCATCCACGGGCCTGTCATACCTGCGCCAGACTGGATCGCCGCCCAGAAACGCCTTGGTGTCAATAAAATGTTCCACACTCCCAAACATGAGATTGGGCTGCTGAAAGGTGTCCTTAAATGCAATTGTGGGGCACGCATGGATGTACGTACCTATGTAAAAAACAATATCCGGTTTTCCTATTATTACTGCATACATATGGCACGGATGGGGAGGCAATACTGCAATTCTGAATATGTGCGCATTGAAATAATTGACCAGCTTTTCATTGACCATCTGCAAAAAATAAAGCTGAACCCTGCCATATTAAAATCCAAAAGAAGTGACAATATTGCCCTCCAGGACGCTGACAGCATAAAAAGTGAAATAAAAAAGCTACAGAGTTCGATCGACAACCTCACTTCCGCCCTCACCCAGGCAATGGGGACTGCAGCCGCAGGTTACATTATCAGCCAGATCAGCGAACTGGACTCACAGAAGAAAAAACAGGAGGAAGAATTAAGAAACATCCTGCTTAAGGAAGCTGAAACAAAAAGTGCGGAAGAAATTGAACAGCAGCTCTACAATGACATCTGCTGCCTCATAGACAATTTTGACAACATAGACTATGCCGGAAAAAACGAACTGATCAGAAAAATCGTCAAGAAATGCCTGTTTGACGGTGAAAGCCTGCGCATTATTTTTTAACGCCCTGATTCTATATTTTATTCTTATAGGTACACCCATCATCGCCATCGAGTCCGGCTATGTGGAAGCCCTGGGCTGGAACCAATACGGCGGCTGGCGCATCGGCATCCGCAGCTTTGACGGCAAACGGTACTATTATTACGCCCACCTGCGCCAGAACTTCCCCTATGCCCTTAACCTGGAAGAGGGGAGCGTGGTCACTGCCGGGGATGTGATCGGCTACATGGGGCACACCGGATACAGCAAAAAGGAAAACGTCAACAACATTGAGACCGTCCATCTCCATTGGGGGCTGCAGCTTATTTTCGACGAATCCCAGAAAGAGGGGAACAACGAAATCTGGATCGACTGCTACGCACTCACCCGTTTCCTGTACAAAAACCGGTGCCTCACGGAAAAAAATGCGGAAACCAAAGAATGGTCCCGGTGCCTTCAGATGAAAGACCCTGCCGTAGCTGAATATGAACAGAAAAAAACGCCAGCCCCAGGCGGCAAGGCCAGCGCCTAAGACCCTCCCCGGGAATCTAGCCGCACTTTTCCCGGTAGACAAATTCCCGCTGTATCACAAAGCTCAAAAAAAACAGCGCCACATCCACCGGCATCTTCACCAGCACCTCCGCGCCCCCAAAAAGCGGATACAGCTTCCCCACCAGAAGGGCGCTTAAGGACATCTGCACCATCGCAAGGCAGGCATAGCGGGGCAGGGTGGCATGTACCGGCCCCCCGCTCTGGAACACCACCTTTAAGTTCAGCAGGTAATTATACAGGGCGGAAAGTATCCTTGCCAGCACCGTGGCCGCCATCACATAAGTGACCCTCCCCCACTGCCTGTCCTTCAAAAGAAAGCAGAACAAGGAAAACAGCGCCAGGTCCACCACACTGGAGGACAGGGAGGAAAAAAGAAACTTCCCAAATATCATGTAGATCCTCACCGAGTCTTTAATGGGGTTAAAATGGCTTGTTTTGTTTTCTTCTATATAGATCGTCCGGATGGGGATCTCCACAACAGGAATTTTCCTTGCCCTGGTTTCCAAAAGCATGTTCGTCTCAAACTCAAACCGCTCCCCCTTTACCATCAGAAGCTGCTGCATAAAAGAGGAAGGGATCCCCCGGAGCCCCGTCTGGGTATCGGAGACAGTGATGCCCGTTAAATATTTCATCACGGTCCTGGTACACTTGTTGCCAAATTCTGACCGCGCCGGGATATCCTCCCCCTCAAAACAGCGGCAGCCCAAGATCAGCGCCCCAGGGTTCTCCAGCATGGCCTGCACGCAGGAGAGGATGCACTCCGGCGAATGCTGCCCGTCAGAATCGGCAGTTACCGCCCCCGGCATTTGGCAAAACGCCTGCAAACAATAGTTAAAAGCTGTCTTCAGCGCACGGCCTTTCCCCTGGTTTACCGCATGGCGCAGAACATGGCAACCATACACCCTCTCCGCCTGGCCAAAAAACCGCCCATATTCCTGCCCGCTCCCATCGTCCACCAGCACAATATTCCGGAACCCCGCATCCTTTAGCTTTTTTAACAACGCCGGAAGTTTTTCATCCGGCTCATAGGAAGGTATAATAATTGGTATTTCCCATTTTGATATCTTAGTTGTCATTTCATCCCCTTTTCACCAGGCAAATCCCGTGCTCCCCCTCTACTGCCTGGTACAGGCAGCCATAGGCAAAGTCCCCCTCCCATGCCAACGGTGCCAGCAGCTCCCGGCCTCCCTTTGCCAGTTCATCCACATAGAGAAAGCCTGCATGGGCATCCTCCAGGGCTTTTAAAATGTCCCCGCTGTCCATGGAAGATACGTCCACATTGCCGTACATCACTGACACCGGGGCGGCTTCATAGTTGATATAGGTGTTGCGTACCCAGCTCACATCCGAGATATCCCGCAGATACAGCACCCGCCCGTGCCCGGCGATTTTATCCTCCCCATGCCCGTTTCCTTCCTTTCCACCGGCGCCGATGGCTTCAAGGAACTGCCTTGCCTTATCATCCAGGATTTCTTCCCGCCGCGCCAGCTCATTTCCCGCAGCCTCCCGATAGCCAAGCAGCGCCCGGTATGCGCCCCCATGATCCGTTGCCAGAAACACAAACAGGATACAAATAAGCGCCCCTTTCAGGGACTCCCCTCCCCGTGTCAGATAAAAGGCGATAAGGTAAAGCCCCCCTATGGCAAAAGGCGCCCCATACCTCTCAATGGAAGAGATCATCCCGAAGGGCTCCAGGTACTGGGTCTCCACGGCAAAGATCGTGAGATGGCTGGCCAGGTTGATCCCATAAAAAACCGCCCCTGTCACCGCCAGAAAACTCCCTGCATAAACAGCCTGTCCCTTTGCCAGCACCCGGAAACGGTACAGAAGGAACACAAAAACCAGAAGCAGCACATACAGCCCCAGGGGCGTCAGGTCCAGCCCCGGGGTCTTTCCCCGGTGGAGGGGCCATTTCGTAAATGCCTCCCCAAAAGCCCTGACCATTTTTTCCTGCACTGCCGGGATCCCCATGGCTCCTGTGGCCATCTGGATGGCAGCGCCGGTAAGCTTCGCCACCCTTCTGTTTAACAGGCAGAATCCCAGCCAGGAGCCTTCTGCCGCCACCGGGCAGATGGTCACCCAAAACAGGGCTTTTCTGTCCCTCTTCCGCTCCTCTTTCTGTGTGTTTTCTTTGCGGCAGCACAGGAAATGATACCCATAGGTAAACAGCAGCCCAAAGGCCGCCCAGAGAAAGCCTGTATTTTTGCACAAGACCAACAGCATCAGATACAGCCCCTGCCTGCCATAATAAAAGAACCGCCCATGCCCCTGCCGGTCTGCTGCCGCCGCCAGGAACCCGCCGTACACCAGTGCCATGGTAAGGTCCGCGCAGCAGCCGTCTGTCCAGAACACCTCCGCCACCGCCGGGAACAGCCACAGGGCTGCCCCGCCCGCCAGCATCCCTGCCAGGGTGAGCCTGTCCCACTTTTTCAGCACCTTCAAAAAAGGAAACAAAAATGACAGGTTCAGGAAATAATACCCGGCAAACATCAGGCCCTCCCGAAATTCCCCGGAAAAATGCAGAAACCACCATTTCATCATCTGGGTCCCTGGGGGATAGTCCCCGAACTCCGCCGCCACATTGGCATACCTGCCTGCAAATCCATCCAGATAATAAAGGGACTTTACATCCGTTGCCCAGAAGTTATAATCGTCCCACCAGCTCACCACCTTGCCGCCTACACACACTGCCATAAAGATAGTCATCAGCAAAGCCGCCACAAAGCCGGGGCTTGATAGCTCCCTTTGTGAAAACGCCAGGATCTCCCTTCTTTTCTCCCGGGAGCCCAGTAACAGATACGCTGCCCCGGCCGCTGTCACAAGAAGGGCGGCCACGTCCGAAAAGGAAAGGGCCCGGAAAAAGGAAAGCAGGTAAAGCAGCAGGGTCAACACCACGCTTCCCACAGGAACCGCCTCCACCAATGGAATGCGGAACTTCCGCCCAATCACCAACAGTAAAATCAAAAATGCCGTTATCTGAAAAATAACCATTTTCTTGCTTCCCTCTGAAAAATTCTTCCCACCTGTATACAGCGCGGCCAAAACAAACACTGCCACGCCACGCGGCAAGCTTATTGTAACAAACGCTGCCACGGGTAAGCCTATTGTAACAAAAAGATGTGCGGTGCGCCACACATCTTTTTGTTCCTGCTTATGATCCCTTTAATCCTCCGGCTCAATCAGCCCGTAGGTGTTCCCTTTTCTCTTGTAAACTACGTTTACCTGGTCTGTCTCCGCATTGCAGAATACAAAGAAATTATGCCCTAAAAGCTCCATCTGCACACAGGCATCCTCCGGGTACATGGGCTTGATGTCAAACTTCTTGCTGCGGATGATCTTGACCTCCTCATCCTCCATATATTCTTTTTCAATAAATTCCTTCTTAAAATAATTCGCCGACTGTTTCTGGTCTATAAGCTTATTCTTATACTTCTTAAGCTGCCTTTCAATGATCTCCTCCACCAGGTCAATGGAAACATACATGTCGTTGCTTACCTGCTCGGAGCGGATTATGCTTCCCTTTACCGGGATGGTCACCTCAATCTTCTGCCGCTCCTTCTCAACGCTTAACGTTACATGGACCTCCGTCTCGGGAGTAAAATATCTCTCCAGCTTTCCGATCTTCTCCTCCACCGCGCTTTTCAGCCCGGGAGTTACCTCAATATTTTTACCAGCAATTATAAACTTCATCTATTCATCATCCTTTCCTTGGATTATTGTATAAACATTATAACATAGCTTGTACCATTTATGCAATAATTCCCAGTTTTCGTTTTTCGCATCCCTTATTTCCGGGCTTTTCATCATAATACACAAAACGCCTGTTCATTAATTTATTTCCCTGGATTTCCGGATTCCGTTATTTCGTTGGTGGATAATGTGGATAACATAGTGTATAACTGTCAAATACCTGTTTTATCGGCCTTTTTTTTGTGGATAACTTTGTGGGTTGTCCCTGGGGATATTTCTTTTTTTGTTTACTATAAATTCCCATTTGTGGATTATGTACAAGCCTGCATTTGTCAAGGCTGAATTTGGTTCCCAGCCCACTTTTAAAATAATGAAAAACCACCCATCAGGACAGCCAAAAGCCGCAATAAGGATTTTGGGGGGAAACCGGCATTACTGGACAAATACATACTCCCTGTCAGAAGAGAGGCCTTCACAGAAGCCATACCCCAGGCGGCCAAAGGATTTGATTTGTTCAAAGTCCCTGACTTCCCCCTCTGCCATAAAGCGCACCATCTCCCCCCGGGCCATTTTTGCCTGTGTGCCTTTTTGGATGACTTTCCCATCCTTCCACTGGCCGAATATACAGGTGAGAAAAACATCCCCCGGCTGCAGATAGCCCTCCACACACCTGGCATATTCCTTAGAGGCAAGGTTTACAATTTTCCCATCCCCTTCCCTGGCCGCCTGATAGAGGGCATCTCCCCAGAATTCATATAAATCCTTCCTGCCGCCGACCTTTGCCTTTGCCTGCATTTCCAGCCGGTAAGGGACCACACCGTCCAGGGGGCGGAGCACCCCATAAAACCCGGAAAGGATCCGCAAATGCTCCTCCACATATTTTAAAGCGCTGTCTGTAAACACAGAAGGCGCCATATACTGGTACTGGATTCCCTCATATGCCAAAATCGCGGGGGTTTGGCCCTTGCGTAAATCCATCTCCCGGAACCGTTCAAAATTCAGCCCCGCAATCTTATCGTTGCAGCCCCAAAGGGCCTTTGCCTCTTTATAGGAAAGGGACTGCATATATTCCTTTATTTTTTCAGCCTGCGCCAGATAAAGGGGCAGCCTGTTTACGGGATAAGTATCCCTGTCCACATTCATTTTTTTCGCCGGAGAAATGATTATTTTCATAGGATCCCCCATTCTTGTAGCCAATATTTGTTACTTGAAGTTTACCATATGCCCCATTTTCTTTCAAGGCAGCACACTGGCATCATAATTCCGGTTGCGGAAGACACCCAAAAATGCTATTGTAATCACAGGCAGCGGGGCTTTGTGCCTGGTTGTCCCGTATGGCAACTTAACAGTACGGTTGGGGCAAGGCCCCAGCCCCGGCAGGCCCCGCACAGCCTTGGCCCAATGGGGATTTACGGTAAAAATGGAGGAAATTATATGGAACAGATATGGAAAGAAATGTTTCAGGCAGCAAAAGCCGTGCAGAACGGGCGGCAAATATCTGATTATGTAGATGGGGGAGGGGTGGCCGCCGCGGTCCTGTCATCATCAGGAAGGATATACGTGGGTGTCTGTGTGGATACCTGCTCTACGTTGGGAATCTGTGCTGAAAGAAATGCGATTTTTAACATGATAACAAATGGCGAACAGGAAATAAAAAAAGTGCTTGCCATCATGCCGGATGGAAAGACCGGCCCCCCATGTGGTGCCTGCAGGGAATTGATGGTTCAGCTTATGCCCAACAGCTATCAGGAAATTGAAGTACTGGTGGATTTTGAAGCAGAGGAAACCGTTACTCTCGGTGAACTTACTCCCAGGTGGTGGATATAAGCACGGACAGACAGGCCTGCGGTTTTCCTTCAGCTTCTTTACAGAACTCCCGCCCGGCGTTATACTATATCCAGGTGCTGTTTTCAGGCACCTTCTTACCACAATCTCAGGAGGAAATCAAATGTATAAAAAAGTAAAAAATTATGCGCTCCAAAACAATCTCACGATAGATGAGAAAGGCGGGCTTGCCTATGGGCAGTTTAACGGCATCTTCCTTGCCATCCACCAGGATCCCGCCACTCCGGCCAAGCACACAGTCCAGATTTGGGTAAAGCCCGGCAGGACAGAGCCTGCCCCTGCCATCCCGGCTTTTTTAACCCAGTGCACCTCCAAACACCAATATCTGCAGTCCGCCACCTATGCAGGCGGCAGGGTCACTGCGGAATTCCAGGGGCTTGGCTTTAAATGGGGCAAAAATTACGTCCCCTGCCTGGATGCGTTTTTAAGGGAAATCACTGCTTATTGCAATGACAATGGCCTGGTTATTTCCTGTGAATCCTGCGATGCCTGTGAAGACCTTTCGCTGTACCTGATAGATGGCGTAAGCCACCTGTTCTGTCCTGCCTGTTATACCGGCGTTTCTGACAATATCCGCAAGGATATCAACGAAAAGAAACGGGGTGGCAGCGGAAATCTGGCAGGCGGCCTTGTAGGTGCGTTTTTAGGCTCCCTGCTGGGCGTCGCTTTATGGGTGCTGATCTACCAGCTTGGCTACATATCCGCAATAGGCGGCGCTGTCATGATCGTCTGTGCTATGAAGGGTTATGAAATGCTGGGCGGGCGGCTGAACACCACCGGTATTGTGATTAGCTGCGTTCTTTCCGTTCTGATGCTGATTTTCGCAGAGCAGCTCAGCCTGGGGATTGAGATTTATAAAAGTTATAAGGATTATGGAGTCACTTTTTTTGAAGCCTTCCAGAGCGTTCCCGCCTTTCTGGATGAGCCGGAGATCCGCACTGCCGTTATCAGCGACGTTGTTATCGGCTATGTGCTCATGGCAGTGGGCGCATGGGGGACTGTCCGCCAGGCCCTGAAAGCAGGCAGCGGCAAACAGGACGTGAAAAAGCTCACACCTGTGGCCGGAAATTCCACTACCCTTAGATAAACGAAACGGGACCGTTGTTATCCCATGCCTTGCAGCCAAACGGGCGCAGCCTTTCACTAAAGCTACGCCCGTTTTATCCCCTTTGCCTCCTGGCTCTAACCAGGCCGAAAAACGCATCAGGAACCTTTTCCCATCCCCAACTTATAAATCAATCCATTGGGGCATTTTTTCTTCCATATCCGCCAATCACTGCTGCCAGCAGCACCGCCAGCATACAAAGCGAATAATAATTCACAAAAGGAACCGAGGCCGGCGCTACCGCAAACCCTTCCCCAAACTGTACCGTCTGCTGGGCTGGAATTACACAATGTACCGTCCAGGGTGCCAGGAAGCAGAATACGCAGCCCGTACAGTCCATCAGGTTTGCCCTGCGGTACCGGTCCACCCCTGCCTTTTCCCCAATCTCATTGACCAGGTCGCCAAGCGCCACAATGGCCACTGAAATAACGCCTGTTACCATGCTTAATATGCCCACAGACAAAATAATGGCCGCCTCTGTGCTGCGCTCTTTTTTTGCGAAACGCTCCAGAAACCCCCGCACATCCTCAAACAGGCCGCCGCACTCCAGCACGCCCAGAAGGGCAAATACCGCCACCAGCATGGCTATGGTTCCTGCCGTCCCAGTAATGGCCTCTATAATTACCCCGGAAACCGAAAATCCACCTGGAAAGGAAATCAGTTCCTCCATCCCATAAACACCAAATACCAGCCCTGCCGCCACTCCAGCCAGAATCCCAAAGGACAGGGCGGTGATCAGATGTTTTCTCATCATACAAAGGACAATGATAGCCGCAGGGACCACCAGCATGGCCAGGCTGGCCGGGTTTGCCTCTCCCCCGGATGATGTCACCGCCCCGTTCCCGTCTGTGGTTTTGGAAAATAACAAAAACAGGACCAATGCCCCTGCCGCTGCGGGAAGGCTGTAACGCATCCTGGTTTTCACTACAGCCCCCAAATCTGCATGCTGCGTTGCCGAGGAAGCAATCGTGGTATCCGAAATAGGGCCTAAATTATCGCCAAAGGCCGCACCTGAAACAATAGCGCCAATCATAAATTCCGGTGCCGCCCCGGCCATCACCCCTACCGGGAATAAAATAGGGATCACCACAAAATACGTTCCCACAGAGGTGCCTGTGGCAAAGGCTAACAGACAGGTAATGAGAAAAGCTGCCGCCACAAAGAGCTTTCCCGTGAACCCCGCCGCCACCACATATGCCGCAATCGTCTGTACTGCCCCGCTGGCAGAAATTAATTTACCTGAAACCGCCGCCAGTATCACTGCCAGCACGATCACCGCGAACATAGGTTTGCCAATCCCATATACCAGCGCCTCTCCATATGCCTTTTCATCCTTTGCAAAAATAACCCCTGTCACCAGCGCCGCAAAAAACGCCAGTACATATCCATTCACATTGGACTGGCCAGATGCAGCCCACCCAATCATTGCCGCCGCCACTAAAAGCGGTGCCAGCTTTCCTGCCTTTCCGAAACGGAATTCTATCCTCTTTGGCTTACTCTCCATAATTATGCTCCCCTGTAAATTATCTGTTGCTGCATGTAAACGCAGATTTTCCCTTACACCCGGCTGCTTTTTCTTATTAAAGCTGAAGCTTATCATATATCCTTTTTTTAGATGGTAGTGCGCCAGGTAATCAAGCAGTTGGTCCTCCCCACGTTCGTTGTATGCATTCCCTCTCCAGACTTTCAGTTCTATAATAAACTGCTCCCCTCTATAGTCCACAATCACATCAGTCCTCTCCCTGTTGCGCGTCTGTGCTTCTATATAATAATTCCCAACACCGTTGATAATAGGCCTTAAATACAAAAGAAAATATCTTCTTCCATCCTCTTCCAGAAAACTTTGCTGTCTGCCGCCAAATATATCATTAAAATGAACTACAAATTTTTGAAGGACCAAACCCATATTTAAATGCCCATCCTCCACAAACCGGCTTTTATCCTTTAATGCCGCATCATACATTTCACTCTGCCTCATATCCGGGGATGCCAGGAAATAATTGTATAGTAATATTTCAAATATTCTGTTTGCCACCAGGATTGTATTGTTTTCTTTTTTCACGAAGCCAAACATTAACGCAATTTCAATGGAACGGACGCCAATCACATAAACGATCTCTTTTCCCCTGAACAGTAAATCCCAAAGCATCTCCTTCAACTCCGGGTAATTTTCCAGCTTATTTATTAAAGACTCAAACAAAGTATTCGGTTCTGTGAGTAAAATCCTTAATGCCTCCAGTACCCCTGCTTTTGTCCAGGCTGATTTCTTTTCTTCATATTGGCTATTGCCTGGGATACGCTCATCCAGCAGTTTGCATATACGTGAGGCCAAAAAGGGATACCCTGCCGTATAATCATATATCAAGGCAGATATCTGGCCAATATCCATCCCTGTCCTATGGTCCGCCTCATACTCCATAAGCATCCCTGCAATATCTTCTGCAGAAAAGCTCATATCCACAAGAAAATCTGCCGCTACATTCCAGGGGCTATTTAATTTATATTCTCCATTTTGGGGGAACTTCCTTTTTAAATTCTTTATGTCATATACACCCGCCAAAATTACCGACTGGAAAGCCGCTGTTTCATCCCTGTCTATATAGCAGGCCCTCATTTGGGCAAGAAAATCTAAAAATACCTGGTTATCCGCCGCACTGTCAACTTCGTCAATCAGTAAAACCACTGGCTTTTGCGATTTTTCACACCAACGGCTAAAACATCTGAACAAGTTAGCAAGCCTGGCACTATGGCCTTTTCCATAGGCAAAGGTTTGAAGCTCCCCTTGAATGCCAGCAGGCATTTCTCTTTGAAGGGAAGGTTTGTTTAGAATTTCCCCTGCCAGCGCCTGCACAAATAAACTTTCTGTTTCAAAATCACTGTGGCTCAATTTCTGGAAATCCAGGCTTACAACGACATAATCTGTTTGAAGGCAGCGCCCTAATGCCTTCAGTAATGTGGTTTTCCCATACTGCCTGGCGCGGTTAACCGTAAAATAATCTCCCCGCTCCACCATTGCCTTTACTTTTTTAAGCCTTTCCTGCAAATTAACCATATAATGCACGCCAGGCTTACAGTCAGCATTACAATTAAATGTCCTGTCCATTACATACCTCATTTATATTCCGGTATACGCTTCCCATACATCCTGTTCTCCCATCAATTCTACCACGCTTAAGCCTGCGAAGCAATTCCGGCTTTACACTCCCCCTCCTTGTTTTGGCGGAAAGATTACTGTCAGTGCAATGCACCACCCACCTCTTTCCTGTCCTCCCGTGTCTCCACAACCGCCCAAATGGCGGCTGTGATCCCCTCCACCATCAGCCCCAGGGGCATGGAAGGCATATTCTTTTTGCCTGCCGCCTGTTGGGGCAGGTAAGGAATATGGAGGAAACCGCTTCTTTTCCCGGGATATTTTGTGGCAATCAGATGGCGGACCCCATAGGTCACATGGTTGCACACAAAGGTCCCTGCGGTATTGGAAACAGACGCAGGGATCCCCCGGTCCAGGATCCGGCGCACCATGGCCTTAACAGGTACATTTACAAAATATGCCGCAGGCCCCTCGGGGAATATGGGTTCGTCAATTATTTGGTTCCCCTCATTATCCGGTATACGGAAATCATCCACATTGATTCCCACACGCTCAACGCTGATCCCGCTTCTCCCCCCTGCCTGCCCCACTGACAAAACCACATCGGGATCCTCCCTTTCAATGGCCTGGCCAATGATTTCCAGGGACTTGCGGCAAACTGTGGGAATCTCCAGCTTTATAATTTCAGCGCCCGCAATTTGTCCCGGCAGCATTTTCACCGCTTCAATGGACGGGTTCACCCTCTCCCCGCCAAAGGGTTCAAAACCTGTAACTAATATGACCATAACTGTCCCACCTTAAAAACCGCCAAACTGAAACATTTGGCGGTTTTCCTTTTACTCATTTCTGTATTTGTATCTTATATGGTTTAGAAAATTCTTCTTACTGAAAGCACCGAACGGTAATTTGCATTGGAAATAATAATACCGGTCTTGGATGTGGAGGCATGGACAATCTTCCCATCGCCCACATAAATCCCTACATGCCCCGAATAGCATACAATATCTCCTGGCTGTGCATTTTCAAGCCCCCCAACGGAAGAACCCACGTTCCTGTCCGCGGAAGAAGAATGGGGCAGGCTCACGCCAAAGTTATTGTATACACTCATTACAAAGCCGGAACAGTCAGTGCCGTTGGTAAGGCTGCTGCCACCATACACATAAGGATTCCCAACAAACTGGCAGGCAAAATCCGCCACGTTTTTCCCAAGCTGGCTCCCGCTTCCGGAAGTAACCGCCGGTATAATCTCATTATCTGAAGAAGAGGATGATGAGGACGAGGATGAGGAAGATTTCTTCTTTGACGCCTTTGCTGCCCTTGCCGCTGCTTCCTGTGCTGCCTTTCTCTCTGCTGCTTCCTTTGCCAGCCTTGCTTCTTCTTCTGCTTTTGACTCTGCTTTTACAAATTCAGTGGAAAGGGTAACGTAATCTGTGGATACATACCCGTCACCTTCCTCAATGTTTACCTTTACCCATCCGTCCAGTTCTTCCGTTACCAGAAGTTCGTCCTCAATGGGGATCAGGCCTAATACCACGGCATCCAGGCCGGGCTCCTCGCGTACCTTTAAGGTGGTGGTATTAACTGTTGCAATACGGGTGCCTACCTTTTTTGCAAGGTCAACGGCATCTTCCCCTGTAACGCAGTACTCCCCTTTCACATAGCCGGTCACACTGCCAGAGGTAATTTTGTACCAGCCGTCCTGTTCTTCAATAAACTCCCCAACAGACTTATCGTACAGCTTACCTAAGATCTCTCCCTCTTCGCTGGGGATGCTCCTTACATTCACGTAATTGTTTACCTTTGCAATGACCAGGGATTTAAAACCTTCTTCCTCCCTCTTTGCCTCCAGCTCCCGTTCCTTCTGGTTAATGGTCTTGCTGGAAGTGGCAATCATCGTCTCTTCAATGACCAGCACTTCATCATCTTGGGGCTGTGCCGTGGCTTCAGGCGTTGCAGTAGCTGTGGCCGTAGGAAGCGCTTCCCTGGAAATAAAGCTGTATTTATCTTCCCTTTCCTTATCCTCCTCTTCCTTCAAGCTCTTAACGCTGGTGGCGTTGGCTGATAAAAAGAAGTCAATCCCTGCGGAAGGAAGCCCATTGGTTTCCGAAGCCAGAATTTCTATGTTCATGCTGGAAAATAAAAGCGCTGCTGATACTGCACATACTGCGGCACGGCCGCTTATTTTCACATTTTTGTTATGCATGGTAACCTCCATTGTGTGTGTTTCTCTATGGTAAGCTTGCTGCCTGGACGGTAAGCTGCATTTCCCTGTACCTTACTGTGCCAGCCTTTCGGTTGAATTATTACAAATTTGTTACATCTGTTAATAAATATATCACCTCTAGTACTTTCTGTCAATGGGTACTAGAAAATTCCTTTTTGTAATTCTTTCCTTTGTTTTTTTACCAAAAATGTGTTTGCGTTTTTGTGCATAGTGCTTAAAAAATCCCACGGGCTCCCCCTCTTTCGCTTTACCGCTTTGCCTTGTTAAACCACCAGCCCTATAGAAAAAAGCCTTCCAAAGCTTCCCGCTTGTCAGGCTTTTTTAATATATTGCGATTTTTTTACAATATCTTTTTAAGTGCCCACAAGATAATCTAAAATAGAAGTAACCGCATTGGCGCCGTCCGCCACAGCCGTGGTCACCTGGCGCAGTCTTTTCGCCCGTACATCCCCGGCTGCGAAAATCCCCGGTTCACTGGCAGCGCAGTCCTCCCCTGCAATTACGTATCCTTTCCCGTCACAGTCTGCCAGGTCCCTGATAACATCGCTGGAAGGGATGATCCCCACCGCCACAAACACCCCGTCAACCAAAAGCTGCCTGGTGTCTCCTGTTTTCACATTTTTTATAAGAAGGCCGCTCACCTTCCCCTCTCCCTCGATCCGTTCCGCCACTGTGTCCCACAGGATCTCCACATTAGGCAGGGCCATCAGTTCTTTTTGGAGGATTGCCGCTGCCCGGAGCCCGTCCCTGCGATGGATCAGGTATACCTTCTCACAGCCCCTTGCCAGAAAAATGGCGTCTTCCACAGCCACATCCCCGCCCCCGATCACTGCCGTCACCTTCCCCCGGAAAAATGCGCCGTCACAGGTAGCGCAGTAGGATACCCCCATGCCTGAAAGTTCCTTCTCCCCGGGTATGCCCAGCTTCCCATGGGTTGCGCCCATAGCCGCCAGCACCGTCCTTGCCCGGATCTCCCCCTGGTCTGTGATCACCGCAAAGCCTGGCTTCCCGCCCATCCCCAAAAGGGAAGCGGCTTTCAGTTCCCCTGCCCCATCCTCCTTTAGGGCAGGGTTTTCCCAGTCAGCCTTTACAATGGACAACACCTTCCCTTCCTGGAACTGGCAGCCCAGCTTATCTGCATGTTCCCTGAACTTCATCCCCAGGTCAAAACCATTAATGCCGGGAAGTCCCGGATAATTATCCACTTCGTAAGTATTCAGCACCTGCCCGCCGCTCATGGGGTTCTGCTCCAAAGTAATAGCCTTAAGGCCTGCCCGTTTGGCATAAATAGATGCAGAGATCCCCGCCGGCCCTGAACCAATAATTACAACATCATATATATTATCCAATCTTCACCCTCTCTTCCTCCATGCGCCTCTTTTTATGGCACATGAAAAGCCTTCACTTTCCTATCTATAGTATGCAGCTCAAACCCATCCGCCATCCATTGTAATAATTTGCCCTGTCATATACGCAGGCGCATTAATCACCTGTTTAACCATCTCCCCCGCCTCCCGGGCACTGCCCAGCCGGTCCGCCGGGATTTCCTCCCGCAAAGCTGCCAGCTCTTCCTGGGAAAAGCAGGCATTCATCCGGGTATCAATTGCCCCGAAAGCGATTCCGTTCACCTGCACGTTGCTTGGGGCAAGCTCCTTGGCAAGGGCTTTGGTAAAGCTGTTCACGCCCCCTTTGGAAGCGCTGTAAGCCACTTCCATGGACGCGCCCACACAGCCCCACACAGAAGACACGTTGACAATTTTCCCTTCCCTGCGCCGCACCATCTGGGGCACAGCCAAACGGCAGGTATAAAAGACGCTGCTTAAATTGGTGTCGATTACCCGGCGCCATTCCTCCAGGGCCATTTCCGCCAGCAGCCCTACATGGGAAATCCCCGCATTGTTCACCAGGGCGTGGATTTCCCCTGCCTGCCTCATCATATCCTCCGCCTGCACCGGGTCTGCCAGGTCACAGAGGTAAGTTTCACAGCCAACGCCAAATTCCCCCTCCAGTTCCCTTTTTACCCTGCCAATCTCCTCCCTGGCGCTTTTACACACCAGGAACAAATCCCAGCCTTCCTCTGCCAGGCTGCGTGCCGCCGCCGCGCCAATCCCCCGGGAAGCCCCTGTAATCAATGCTTTTTTCCTCATAATACGCCGTACCTAAATAAGGTTCTTAATGCCATCGCAGATTCTTCCTGCCACCTTGGGGTTATTCATGGTGAAAATATGGATCCCATCCACGTCATTGGCGATCAAATCCACGATCTGGTTGATGGCATAGGCCAGCCCCGCATCAAACAGAGCCTCTTTCTTGTCTTCGTATTTGTGTAGAATCCTCTCAAACTTCCTGGGCAATGTGGCCCCGCAGATATTTACCATGCGTTCAATCTGCGCCCGGTTTGTCACCGGCATGATCCCTGCCTCCACAGGCACGGTGATCCCTGCAATCCTGGTCTTTTCATAAAAGCTGTAAAAAGCTTCATTGTCAAAGAAAAGCTGGGATACCAGATGTCCCGCCCCTGCGTCCACCTTCTTTTTGAGATTGTGGATATCCGCAATGGCATTTGGGGCTTCCAAATGGGTTTCCGGATAGCATGCCCCGCTGACATGGAAATCCCCCTGCTCTTTTATATATGCCACCAGCTCATTGGCATACCTGAAATCATGCTTCATAGGAACATTGGGATTTACATCCCCCCGCAGCGCCAGTACATTTTCTATCCCCGCTTCCTGAAGCTCCCTTAAGATACCGCTGATCTCCTCTTTCCCATAGTGAAGGCAGGTGAGGTGCACAATGGGCTCCACCCCCCAGTTATTTTTTATCTTTCTTGCAATTTCCACTGTCTGGTTATTCGCCGCGCTTCCCCCTGCCCCAAAGGTCACGCTGATAAAATCAGGATGCAGGCTGCATAGCCGCTCCAAGGTAGCGTCAATATTCTTAAGCGCCTCCTCCTTTTTCGGTGGAAATATCTCAAATGATAAAACCGGCTTCCCTTCCTTCTTTTTGGCTTCAAAAATTTCCGTAACTTTCATATCTTCCCAACCTTCCTCTACTCGCCACACGCCCCGTGCGCCCCCATAGCGGCATAGTCCCTCTCCACGGGGATGTGCATAAAAAAGTACGGGCCAAAACCCGTACTTATTATTATACTTGAAATTTCTCCATTTTTCCAGAAGTTTATGCCTGTCTGTGGGGCTTTGGGGCAACAGATGTTACTGCCAGCACAGGAACCTTTATTTGGGCCTGAAAGCCTTACGGCGCTTCCTGTCAGCCACTGACAGAATCTTCCCCCTCCACAATACTCCGGATGTCTTCCCTGGGTGAAATGGAATCAATGATCTTATCCATCTCCTCCCTGGATTTTGCATCTTTGCACTTTAAAATTACATGCTCTTTTTCCGTTTCGCTTAAGCTGCCAAAACCTGCCCTGGCCACATCATCCATGGCAAGGCCTATGCCCAGCCCCAGCGGAAGATTTGCATTGTTAAAATCCATTGGTCCTCACCTCCAGCATTAGTATGCGGAGAGCGGCTCCCTTTTATGCTGGTATTCCCTCCCAGCAGCCAGGCGCCCAGCTATGGCCTGCCATTTTCTTTGGGGCGGAATACAAAAACTTTGCTTAACACATAATTGGCAATGGTGACCAAAACCGCAGATACGATTTTACTGAAGCCGTCGTGGATCCCCAGGGCCGTCACCATCACAAACATTACCGCCATATCAAGGAACAGGGTGGACAGCCTGGACACAGAAAACTGCACCGCTTCTTTTAAAATATTTTTTTCTTTGCTTTTAAACACAAATTTCCGGTTTGTCACATAGGAAAAGGCTACCCCGGCCACCCATGATAATATGTTCGCCACCTGCAGCTGTAACCAGTCTTCCGCCTCAAGAAAGGTATACACACTGCCAAAATAAACAAGCCAGCTCACCAGGGTAGTCATTATGCCCACAATGATGTAATTCACCAGTTCCTCGTATTTTTTGTATAAAGCAATTATTTTATCCTTCATTGGTATTCTCCGTTTCCGGCAACGGCCTTATGGCCCTGATTGCCAGAGACTATTATACCATATAGCCGGAAAGATAACAGCCTTTTTCAGGCTTTATCCGCCCAGAATGCCACCGCCTGCTTTAGCAGCCCCGCACAGCCTGGCGTTTCCTTATCATAGTACTGCCGGAAACGGGCATCCTCTGTATAGGAAGCGGCAAGGCTTATATGTGCCTGGGCGGAATACTGTTTCCAGGTCTGGCAAAGCCACTGCTTATGAAGCAGGACAATCTCCCTGGCCTCCCCGCTCTCCGGCCCTGCCCCGGCCTGGACGCACTCCTTTAAACGGGCGTTAATCTCTTCCCCCAGCTTTTGGAAGCTTTCATATTCCTCTTCCGTCATCCCCAGCATTTTCCGGTTGGAAGCGTCCATCTGCCCGTCCCCAAACCGTCCTCTCACCTCCGCCCCATACTTTTCCTCATTTTCCCTTACAATCCTTTCCTTAAAGGCTTCAAATTTTTCAGTATCGCTCATTTCACATTCTCCCTTCATTGACCTGATGGTCTGTTTCACCGTATGGATGAGCAGCTCCATGCGCTCCTTTCTGCTTTCCAGCTCCAGAAGATGCTCTTCCAGGGCTTTTACCACATCAAAGCTGTCCTGGTACAGAATCTTCTGAATGCTCTTTAAGCCAAAATCCCGCTCCCGGTAAAAAAGGATCTGCTGCAAAAGCACAAGCTCCCTCTCCCCATAATAGCGGTATCCCGCATCATTAACATACAGCGGCTTCAAAAGATTGATTTCATCATAATAGCGCAGGGTGCGTGGGCTCACCCCTGCCATCCGGGCCAATTCCCTGATGCTGTATTCCATAGCCTCCACCCCTTTCCGGTAAAACCAGTTTATATCTTTACGCAGCGTCAAAGTCAAGAAGAATCCGGGATAAATTTCATCCCGGATTCTCCCAAAGCCTTATGAAGGGTTTCCCGCTGCTATCCTCTGGCTGCTTCTGCCAGCATCCGCACGCACAAGCCAATGCCCAGCTTCCCGGCATTCAGGTACATCTCATAATACCTGGGATCCCCCCATGCCCAGTTGGTAACGGAAGTATAAAAGCTGCCCCGCCTCTTATCATTCTTTTTCAGTACGGCTTCCGCCTCCTGCTCCTTAATGCCCTCCTTTTCGATTGCCCTCTGGATCCTCTTTTCCTTGTCCGAATGGATAAACACCCGCAGGCTGTTTTCCCTTTTCCTTAAAATGTATCCGGACGCCCGCCCCACGATCACGCACTTTCCCTCTTCCGCCACAGCTTCAATAATACGCTTCTCTTCCAGGAACAGCTTATCCGCCAAGGGCAGCTCCTTACTGTGGGAAAGTCCCCCCAAAGGCGTCTTGGATAAGTTCAGCAAAATCCCGCCCGAGCTGCTCTCATCCAGCCCTTCTATTTTCACAAAAGGGATATCCAGGTTTTTGGCTGCTTCCATGAGAATATTCCTGTCATAAAGTTTATACCCAAGGGCTTCCGCCAGCCGTTTCCCAATTTCATTCCCACCACTGGCATATTGACGTTCAATTGTTATAATATTATACATAAGCGCGCCCTCCTTTTCTGCTATTTTGTCCCTTAACTCTATTATAAATACTCTTTTTCTATATCTCAATCTATTTTTTCAGAAAATTTTCTCCATTTTCCCATGCTGCCAAAGAGTGCCACGGCGCCTGCTGCCGAAAATACAAGCCATATGCCAATCACTCCATTCCAGCCGCTTTTTTCCGCAACCCTCCCAAAGCAATAGGCAGACAATGAGCTGCCCACATATGTAAAGGCATTCAGCAGGCCTGATATGGTGGCCGCCATGCCTAACCTAGCAAAATATTTGGGCAGATGGCTGATGAGCATCAAATTAATCCCATACATGCATCCTGTGGCCAGCATCATCAGGGCTATACATGCCGCTGCATAACTGCCATGTGCCAGAAGCAGGCAAATACACGCCAGCAGGCTCCCCCCAAAAAGCCAGGCAGCGGTAAAAAGTTCATTATGGAGCCTATAGTAGAGCAAAGAAGCCAAAAGGGTACTGAAAATGCTGAAAACCGGGATAACCGCAGTCATCAGGACAGAGGATTGGGTATCTGTCCCAAAGTTATCCATCAAATAGGCCGGCATCCAGGTGGTTATCCCATCCCGCAAGGTCCCCATCAGCACAATCGCCAGCAAGATGGGAAGGATTGGCACTTCCTGCAGCAGCTCCCTCAGCGGGGGCACTTTTCTCCCGCCAGCCCTGCCGCCGCCCTGGCTCTGGCCGGCCGTGCATATCCCCAGGGCCTTTGTATGGTAGCCCCAATAAAAGGCTACCCCTGCCCCCAGCAGGGCAGGTACCAGGAATGCCGCCTGCCATCCCCAGTTCCCGAAGCACACCGGGACAAAGATATAAACCGCTACCGTCCCCAGGGAGGAGGAAAGGGAAACCAGCACGCTGCATTTCCGGTACCAGGCCTCATCCAGGCTTTCCGCCATGATACGCACCAGGGGCGGCCAGAGCATGGACTGGAAAAAGCCGTTTATGCACCAGATCACCGTGATCGCCTCTATCCTTGGAAACAAAGCCACCAGCAGATTGCAGCCCGCCGTCCCAAGCAGCCCCCCGAAAATGACCTTTCTGGGAGAGACCTTGTCGCCAAGATAGCCGCAGGCCAATTGCCCCACCCCATAGGCAAGGAAGCTTCCTGTAACCGGCAGCCCTGCCTGGCCCTTGCTAATAGCAAGGGCACGCTGGATTTCCACCAGGCTGGCAGCATAATTCAGCCGTGCAAGATAGCTTACGGAATAAGCAAGGCAGCACAAAAAGCTGATAAACCCCATTTCTCCGTGAGAACGCTTTTTCATATCAGGCTCTTCCCCTCCCAGCCCCTTGGGGCATTCACCCCTTCCAGGGCCGCGATGGTGGGGGCAATGTCACAGATAGATACTCCCTGCAGCAAAGCGCCTGGGGTAAATCCCTCACCTATACATACCAAGGGAACCGTCATATCTTCCTTTTCCTGGGTACCATGCCCCCGCCCATGCCCTCCATGGTCGGCAGTGACAATGATGGTATATTCCTCCCCAAAGCGTTCCACCAGCCTGCGGACCCGGCCCAGCGACTGGGAGCAGGCATGAAGATATTCCTCCCCCATCCACCCAAAATCATGGCCGGCATAGTCTGTCAGCTGGAGATATACAAAGGCAAAATCCGGTTTCCTGGAAGCAATATAAGAAAGTGCGTTTTCTGTGCTCATTTCATCTGTCTCATCAAACCCATACACATCCCCGGAAGCATAAAAGCTGTAGGAAAGGGCGCCTGGGCGGGCCAAATCCCGCAGTTCCCCCCAATTATAGAAAAAGGCGCTGGTTTTTTCGTTGGCGCTAAGCCGCTCGCAAATCCCTTCCACTGAATGGCTGGGGATAGCATAGGTATTGCTAAGTGTCCCATGCCGTTCCGGGGGAATACTGTGAAAAAGGGACATATGGCAGGGAAGGGTCAAAGAAGGGTACACCGTTTCTGCCTCCAGTGTATAGCTGCCAAGGGACAGCAGGCGCTGGCCATAGGGATTGCCGCAATAGGCCAGGGCATCAGGCCTAAGGCCGTCACATAAAATAAGAAGTACTTTCTGGTTCATTTTCATTTATCATTCCTTTCCGTACAGCCTGGCTGTACTGTCCATTCACATCTGGATAGCTGGCAGGGCCTGGCATCCATTATTTTTCCAGGGAGACAGCCTCTTTCCGGTAGAGTTCAAAAATTTCTTCCGGCAGCTCTGGGTCAGTAAGGTACACATATCTTCTGTCTAGGCCACAGATTTGAAGGGGCGCGTAGGCTTCGAATTTACTGCTGTCCGCCAGCACATAAACCTGGTCGGCAATCCGGGCTATGGCGCGCTGAATTTCTATCAATTCGCGGACATGGTCGCTTATCCCAAAATCAAGGGAAATCCCGGAAGGGGTGAGGAAGCTTTTTTTTACATGGAGCTGCCCGATCATATCCAGCGCCAGATGGCCATAGAAGCATTTCTCTTCCCCAAGATATTCCCCTCCTGCCAGAATCACCCGATGGGCTCCCCCGCCAGATATAATTTGGAATACCTCCAGGGAATTGGTGACCACTGTGAGCTTCCGGAAACGCTGGATGAGCGCCTTGGCCAAAGCAATGGCAGTGGAACCGCAGTCCAGCGCAAGATAATCCCCTTCATTAATGTAAGCACAGGCTGTCAGGGCAAGCTGGCGTTTCTGCGCCTGGCGGGAACTGTTTCTCTGGTCAAAATTGCTGTAATTGTGCAATTCCCTCACGGAAACAGCGCCTCCATGGACACGTTTTAACAGCCCCTGCTTTTCCATGCTTTCCAAATCCCTCCGGACAGTTTCCAGGGATACCTGGAAAATTTCTGTCAGCTCGGAAGTTGTCACCGACCGGTTCCGCCGGATGATTTCCTCAATTTTGGTTTTCCTTTCATCTGCAAACATTCACAACTATCTCCACATATTCACAACTACTTCCACATAATACAACAGAAAGCCCTCCCTGTCAATACAGGGAAACAAACGCCCGCCACGTCCACGGGCCGGCTTATTGTAACAAACGCCGTCACGCTCCGCGGGCCGGCTTATTGTAACAAAAGCAGCACAAGCTCCTGCCTGCCCTGCTTTTCACCTTATTATTGTATTATTATGCCCACAGCCCTGCTGCCCTTATGGCCATGGCTCCTTCTATCACTATACTGCTGCCAGTGCCTGTCCCAGGTCTGCGACCAGATCCTCCTTATCCTCCAGCCCACAGGAAATGCGCACCAGCCCGGAAGGGACGCCCGCTGCAAGGAGCTGTTCTTCTGTCATCTGGCGGTGGGTGGTGGTAGCCGGGTTTAAGCAGCAGGTCCTTGCATCCGCCACATGGGTTTCAATGGCCGCCAGCTTTAATTGCTTCATAAAGGCTTCTGCAGCCCTGCGTCCCCCTTTTAGTTCAAAAGAAACCACGCCGCAGCCCCCCTTTGGCATATACTTCTGTGCCAGCCCATAATACTGGTTGGAAGGAAGCCCCGGGTAATTCACATAGGCCACCTCCGGGCGTCCCTCCAGAAACTCTGCCACTGCCTGCCCATTCTCTACATGCCGGGGCATCCTCACGTGGAGGGATTCCAGCCCCAGGTTTAATAGATAGGCATTCTGGGGGGACTGCACGCAGCCCAAGTCGCGCATAAGCTGTGCGGTACATTTTGTAATAAAAGCGCCTTCTTTCCCAAACTTTTCCCCATAGGTAATCCCATGATAGGATTCATCAGGCACACAAAGCCCCGGGAACTTATCCTTATGGGCCATCCAGTCAAACCGGCCCGCATCCACAATGGCTCCCCCCACTGCGGCGCCATGCCCGTCCATATATTTGGTCGTGGAATGCACCACAATATCCGCCCCCCATTCTATAGGGCGGCAGTTGACGGGCGTTGGGAAAGTATTGTCCACAATAAGGGGGACGCCATGGCTGTGGGCAGCCTTTGCAAACTTCTCAATATCGAGCACTGTCAGCGCCGGGTTGGCTATGCTCTCCCCAAATACCGCCTTTGTATTCTCCTGAAATGCACCATTCAATTCCTCCTCCGTACAGTCCGGGGAGACAAAGGTTACCTCCACCCCCATCTTCGCCATGGTAACGGAAATAAGGTTAAAGGTTCCTCCATAAATGGAGGACGAGGATACAATATGGCTCCCGCATTCACAGATATTAAACAGGGCAAGGAAATTGGCAGCCTGGCCGGAAGAAGTAAGCATTGCCGCCGTACCGCCTTCTAAAGAGGCAATCTTCGCCGCCACATAATCATTGGTGGGATTCTGCAGCCGGGAATAAAAATATCCGGATGCTTCTAAATCAAATAACTTTCCCATATCCTCACTGGTGTCATATTTAAAGGTGGTAGACTGAATAATTGGGATCTGGCGCGGCTCCCCGTTTCCAGGCCTGTAGCCTGCCTGAACGCATTTGGTGTTGATTTTATAATTGTCCATTTTTTGTCCTTTCTGGCTGTGTCACTGTTAAAACCGGTTCTCTCTATAAGTCTCTTTGTATTATAATATAAAATCTTGCCTTTTTCCATGTAAACATAACAGAATGGGATACTGCAAACATCCAAAACCGGCAGGCGTTTATCCCCCCATCACCTCACAGTCCTTTTTGTAAAAAGCCACGGCATATCTTTTGATATTCCGGTAGCCATCCTCTTGCAGTTCCCTCCCATACCCCATCTCTTCTATTTGGGAAAGCCCCCTTTGGCATGCTTTTTCCAGGTCGTCCATAGAAAGGGCAGCTTTCAGTTCAATAAGTATTGCCAGCCCCCTTCGGCTTGGGGTCTTCATCACAATATCGTACCTGCCATTACCGGACTCCCTGTTAGATCTTACGATATACCTGTCCGCCTGGCTAAGCATTCCCAGCATAAAACCATGGTAAAAATTTTCGGCATAGTCATAAAAGCTGATGGTCCCTGCCAGATGGCTGGCAATGATCTCCCCCGCAGCCTGGCAGTCCCCCTCTTCCAGCGAACGGTATAGCAAAGACAAATCTTCTTTCTTTATCCTTTCCCTGAACCAGTTGATAATGGTATTTTCATAAATATATCTCACTTCCTCGTTGGGGATCGCAAGCTTCAGCCTGATGGTCCTTCCCTCAATGCGTTCCTCCACTTTCTTAAGATACCCGGTAAAAAAGAGAAAATTCCAGAGATTATCCTGGTTCCCGTCCATATCGCCATAGGTTACTTCCTCATGGACAGCCTTCTCCACCGCCCCTCCCCCTATCAGTTTTTCTATTTCTTCTTTAACAGAGATATCCGCCTTTTCCACAAGCGTCTTTACAATATTGTTAGAACTTGTGTTTGCCCAATAAGGCCTTGGTAGATAATTTTCGTTTTCCGCAATATCCTGGATATATTTTATTACACTCCAGGGGTTATACACTTCTGCACTGCCAAACCGATAGCCATCGTACCACCTTTTCATCACTTCCCTTTTGCCCTCTCTGCCGTAAAACCGGAGAGCCTCATCCACTTCTTTTTGGGTAAAGCCAAAATATTCGGCGTATAAATCGCTGAGTACCGATATCATATTTAGATTATTCAGCCCTGTAAAAATGCTTTCCCTGGTAATACGTAAGCACCCGGTAACCACCGCAAATTCCAACGACAGATTGGTCTTTAGGGCAGAATCAAATAGGGAGCGTATAAAGCTTGTCATCTCCCCATAAAACCCTGCAAAATATGCATTTTCCAGAGGTACATCGTATTCATCAATTAAAATGACCGCCCTCCTGCCATAAGCTTTTTCCAGGCACTGGCTTAAGAACTGCAGCGAACTATTAAAATCTTCCCTGCCGGCTCCCAGGTTTGCAATCTCCTGGAATTTTTTTCTTTCCCCCTCTTCCGGGAGCAGTTCCAAAATCCGGCTATGGCGCCTGTACTCACAGGCTATGGCTTCCTTTATAGCCCCGTATGCCATGGGAAAATCCGGCTGCTTCGCTGACTTTAAAGTCAGGAAGACCACCGGGTATTGCCCCATCTCTTTTTGATATTTTTCACCGGCCCTCCTGATGGAAAGCCCGTGGAAGAGGGAAGAATTATCAACAATATTCCCCTCCCTATCATATTCCTTTTCAAAATAATATCTGAGCATACTTAAAGAAAGCGTCTTCCCAAACCGCCTAGGGCGCATGAACAGGTTTACATCGCCCTTTTTATCCAGTAATTCTTTCACAAGCAATGTCTTATCCACATAAAAATAATCATGCACAATGATTTTTTTAAAATCATCTACCCCAATGGGCAGCGGCTTATATTGCTGCTGCATATCATAACCTCCCACGGCTTTCTTCCAGGTATACTTTTTTCCCGATGATGATCCCTTTGGCATCCGTCCCATGGCCAATGTCACCAGTTACGGCAATAGGCAAATCTCCCCCTGCGATTTCCTTCACAAGGGTTTCTACTGTTGGTACACACTGCTCCCTCTCCATTTGTGTAAAAGTTCCCAGTAAAATACCCGCTGCCTTTTTGAATGCCCCCATTTGCTGCAGTTGGCGCAAATAGGTTTCTATCCTGGCCGGATCCCCCCGGCAGCTTTCCAACAATAATATTTTATCCTGTAAATCCGGCAGAAACTCTGTACCCGCCAGCTTGAGAAAACATCTGATATTTCCCCCTACTATCACTCCGCCCATTTCCTTTTTTTGAAGGAAACGGTAACGTATCCGGAACAAGTCCTTTCCGCCGCCCAAAAATGTGCCCGCAAAATTTGCCTTCTGTTCTTCCCCATGCCCGGAAATCAGATTCCTTACCTGGTACAGGACAGATTCCTTTCCCGTTTTGGCATAAATACCGTTAAGCACTGTTGTCAGGTCACTGTATCCCCAGAGCATTTTGGAACTGCCCGCAATCACGCCATAGTCAAGATACGGTAAAATGCCGTTGGCAATATCGCCCCCGGAAATGTCAAATATCCCTTTGATTTCATAGTTGCCGTAAAATCCATAAGCGCCTGTGCGCGCTCCTTAGCGCCAGCATTATGCCCATCCTCATTTACGTAAATACAATTGCTAAATACCGGGGACAGCCCCATAGACATCAGGGTATTCTCCAATAATTTGGTTTTCTCATAGGAAGCCCTTCCCAGCCCGTCAGAGCAGCTTACAATTCCAATCTTCTGCATATTATCCCTTCCCAATCATTTTGTCAGGGAAATCCCTCTCCCTGTCCGCTGTGTCTGTTCCCCCGCAAATTCGCTTACGCAGGAACCCCATTGATATTTTAACACGGGTAAACAAGGTTTTCCATCAAATTTTATGGATACAAAAAAAGATATGCCGTTCTTGCAAAATTGCAATAACAGGTCATATCCTTTTTGCACCACCAAAAGCAGCAGAGTAATTTATTCTGTTGGCCTTTGGTAAAAACTTCCCAATAATTCTTCCGTCCGCAGGGCATTCACAAACGCAATGTCATCCGCTTCCTTCACGGCTTTGATAACGGCCTTGCTTTCTTCCTTGGATACCACGGAATACACCACATATCTTTCCTGTTCCTCAAAGGAACCTTTGCCATTTAAAATGGTTGCCCCATGGCGGCTTACAATATTAATTGCTTTACAGACTTCCTTGGGTTTATTGGTAACAATAAATAAGGTCTGTTTTTGATATCTCTTATAAAGCATATGTAACATCTGGGTTGAAGCATACTGGTATATGATAGAATAAAGCGCCTTTTCCCAGCCAAATAAAAGTCCTGCCACAAGGATGATCACAACATTAAAAGCCAAAATCAGGTTCCAGGAATCCACCCCTTTTTTTACTGACAGATACATAGAGATAAAATCCATCCCGCCTGTGGTTGCATTCATAATAAGGCAGACGCTTATAATCACGCCGTTAATTATCCCGCCAAATATGCTGATCAGCAAAACATCGTCTGTGAAAGCATAGGCTGGCATGGCATCCGTAAGCACACTGGAAAGTACGATCATAAGGCAGGAATATAACGTCAGCTTTTTCCCTATAAAACGGAATCCTATATAAATAGGAACCGTATTTAACAGCAGGTTGACCAGCGTATATGGCAGGGTAATATTAAAAAACATTTCAAAAATACTCTGTATCAGTATCGTAAGCCCTGTTACCCCTCCCGGATATAAATCCCCTGCCCGGACAAACATTTTAATGTTTATAGCCATTACCACTGCCGCTATACAGACAATAAAAATTCTTTTTCCGTCCTTTTTCAAATCAAAAGTCATGGTATCTTACCCCCGTATATATTCTGCTCTCCTGTTGTAGCAAGCTTCTATCACAGGCTTTCATGTAGTAAAGCAATGAAAACTTTTGTGTGATAAAAAAAGGAGAAACGTTCTATCACGTTTCCCCAACTGCCGGCGACCGGAATCGAACCGGTACGGGAGATTAGTCCCGCAGGATTTTAAGTCCTGTGCGTCTGCCAGTTCCGCCACGCCGGCATTATCAATATGAAATTGATTCGTGGGACCTATAGGGCTCGAACCTATGACCCTCTGCTTGTAAGGCAGATGCTCTCC
>OFHA01000345.1_pt1 | contig 41555 bp, 39 predicted proteins | sample 1521891 | NCBI WGS metagenome assembly OFHA01 (sample SAMEA3504089, study PRJEB24116) | mouse gut metagenome | biome: mouse gut; feature: mouse-associated habitat; material: faeces | place: Denmark | collected 2011
CATGTTTTCCCTTTCTTTCACCATATCCTCCAGTTTTTTCAAGCCTTCTTTTTGTGTATTAAATGGTATATCCATATTACTTTTTCTCCTTTCTATTTTCCCACCACTCCATGAACTCCTGGCGGTCAATTCGCCAATGACCGCCAACTTTATACGCCGAAAATTTTCCGGATTGTGCTAGTGTCCTTAAACTGGCTGAAGTAAAGCCAGTTATTAGACAAGCTAAATTCATATCAAATATAATTGGGATTTCATCCCAACTATATATTAATTTTTTATCTTTTTTCATTTTTTCCCTTCTTTACTGATAGATGTCAATAATACTCTGCTAAAAATTCAACTATATTTATCATTTGATGGGTAAGTTCTGCCAACTCCAGAGGATTAACCTCTTTTGAGCGTTCATGTAACAGTCCTAGCTGCTCCCGCATGATTTGTTCTATTAACGTACTTTCTTTTACTGCTAGTGTTCCTATTAGTGCCCATGTTTTTAACTTTGTCATGCTACTTTCTTCATTTTTCCTAGAATGAATTTTATTTGTTATGACATCTATTGTTAATGTCATCTCTGTCTCTTTTTCGGCAGAACCTTTTAATATATATTCTTTAACATTTGGAATTTCTACACCATCTAAATAAATACGCTCATTTCCATCTATTGATAATTCTTGCAAATTCATATTCTACCTCCTAACTACTTTAATGTTGCAAATTCTTCCTTTTCTTCTATACTTTATTTATCAGACCCCCATCTGAAATATAAAATAATGAGAGGAGATTTTATAATGCTACCTAATATATTTAATGATGTTTTATTAAAAATTGTTGCAAATTCAATGTCAAAAGCAGGTAAATCAGCCCTAGATAACATAAACAACTTGAATACTAATGTAATTCAAGAACAACTAAAAAACCTAGGAATTAAAACACAAAACATTTTATCTTCAAATTCTGAAGTAATTACTAACAATTTCAGACAAATTATTAGTGAAATTCTTCCTGCTATAGATGTTTCGACATTTAACAATTATGTACAGGATACTTATGACAATATGCCTGATGACACCGAAGTAAATCTTACAGAAAATGAAGCAAATATAATCGAAAATATTTATTCATGTGTTGAATCATATAATGAAAAATCTAATACAGAATTTAAAATTAAAATACCTTCTAATAAGAAAAAAATATATGTTATTTCTTTAGTTTCTATCATTCTAGTAATTTTACGCTGTTTAGATTATGACATTATAGAACACTTTTCTTCAATTTTTGATGGATTTTTTGGTTCTTTTGTTTATGAAATATTCAAAACTATAATTACTGAAAAAGCTGTCGAATAAATATTATTACCATATAATATGGATAATACTGGATAGAAAGAGAAGTAAACTTGCTATTTTTAAATATCGTGCTACATCTCTTTCTATTCTTTCTACTCTTTTCTCTAAATCATTTGTTCTTTTTGTTGTTTTATCTATCATCATATGTATGATAGACTTAATTTCAGCAATTGCTTCATCTATATCCATTGTTCCACCTCCTAGCTGACTTGTTCACAATTCTTTTTTTAACTTTATAAAAAATTCAATATTATTGAACTTTTAATGTAAAAAAATATGCTTGGATTTCATTAATCTTTAAATCAAGAATTTTCAATGCTTTTTGAATTTCTGGTTGTTTGAAAGATATTTTATTATTCAATTTTAATGATATTGTTCTTTCAGAAAGTCCCATCATTTCGGCAAAATTAGCTCGTGTTCCACATTTTTCTACAATTCGTCCATTTAATTTTGAGTAATCATATGCCATAATATACACTCCTTTCTTTATATTTTGTTGTTCAGTTAATTTGAACTTAAAACCATTATAATACCTCCCTTTTATTATGTCAATACTTTTTTCATTGTTTTTGAACTTTTTTTCATAATTCTATTGAACTATTGTTTGAAATAGGTTATAATAAAATTGTTAAATGAATTAAGGAGATGATTTTTTGAAAAAATTTACTACTGCTGATAGGTTAAAAGAAATTATGACTAAAAAAAAAATAAAACAAGTCGATATTTTAGAAGCGTGTAAACCATTTTGTGAAAAATATAATGTTAAACTACAAAAAAATGATTTAAGTCAATATGTTTCAGGAAAAGTTGAACCTAAACAAGACAAATTAACAATTTTAGGACTAGCTTTAAATGTAAATGAAGTTTGGCTTATGGGTTACAATATACCTTCGGATAGAGATGCGCTAGAACAAATTGAAAAACAGATTGAGAATAATACTCCTAATTGTGAACTATTTGAACAATGCCATGATAAAGAAGCCATTCAGGCTGTTAAATTATTTGTACAACTTGATACTTTAGATAAAGGCAGAGTAATTGGTTCTATGGAAACTATGTTACAATCTGATAAATATTCTAATCAAGAATTAAAAAGAATGGCATAACAAAACAGACAAAAAAGAACAATATAGTAAAAAGCATAGAGGGCAATTTGATTAAGCCATCTATATCAATATGGAAAAGATAACACATTAATAAGAAAAAAATGCCCCTGTGTTACCAGCACAAGGACATTTCATATAAAGAGGTACTCTGATATACAAAGCACCAAAACCGTAATTTAATTATATCAAAGTTCCTCTTATTTTTCTATACCCAATTTTAGAAAATAGGAGGTTTTTTTATGGCAAAAAATAAAAATGCAATGCGCAAAGATGGACGTATTGCGTCACAAGTGTATATTTGCACCGAAAACGGCAAAAGGAAATACAAAACTGTTTACGGCAAAACACAAAAAGAAGTGGATAAAAAAGTGCTGGATTTAAAACTAGCACTACAAAAAGGCATTGATATTGCCTCAAGAAATGACACATTTGAAGACTGGGCAAAAAGCTGGCTCAATATAAAAAAGAGTGAAGTATCATACGGGCGATATATGTGTTATCTCTATAATGTAGAAAAATATCATTCGTTATTTCCTTATTCCATAACAAAACTAAAAACATATGATTTTCAAAGAATCATATTAGAACTATCCAAGAAAAATCCCAACACCGGAAAATCAACATCAACAGAAACGTTAAAGCAAATTAAATCAACGGCGGTACAGATATGTCGTCTTGCTATAGAAAACAGAGTAATGGACTACAATCCCGTAAATGCTGTAAAAATTCCAAAATCACCATCACCAAAAGAACCAAAAAAAGCATTGCCACAACAACAACGTAGTTGGATTTGCAATACTCCACACAAAATGCAGTTGTTTGCAATGATAGCTTTATATGCTGGTTTAAGGCGTGGCGAAGCACTTGCTTTAAACTGGAATGATATTGACTTAGAAAAAGGTACTATCAATATAAACAAGTCAATACATTTTCAAGGAAATACCCCTATATTGACACACTCGGCAAAAAATACTACCAGCATACGAATTGTGTACATACCAAATATATTATTAGAATTTTTAAAGAAGGAAAAGAATAAAAAGAACAATACAACACTTCTTTTTACCACGAGAAACGGAAATCTTATGACACAAAGTTCTTTTAGAAGAGGCTGGGAAAGTTATATCACAGAACTAAATTTAAAATATGGTACTTTTGTGAAACAATATAAAAGCAAATTTGACCCTCAAAAAATACCATTATCAATACCATACTTCACCCCACATAGTTTAAGGCATACATTTGCTACAATGCTGTATTTATCTGGGGTTGATATTATGACAGCAAAGGAACAGCTTGGACACGCCGACATACAAACAACACTTAATATCTATACTCATCTGGATTCGGAATATAAAGAGAAAAAAATACAAAAGCTAGATGAATTTTTAAATGAAGAAAAAACACTTGTATTATAAAAGTATACTTCACAAAAAGACGGCAATTTGCTGTCTTTTTTTTATTTCAAAAATGGTATTTTTTGTATATTGTTGTCAGACTTCATAATGTATTGAGATGATTAAAAATGCAGTATTATAGTATCAAAATGAATAAATATACTAAAAAACGATAGAAGGGTAAAAGTGGTTTGACTTGCATTTGACTTGCATAATTTTTGATAAAAAACGCAAATTTTTTAGCCAAAAAAAGGAAACAAAAAAGTGCTGCAACCCTTGAAATCATTGGAATTACAGCACTTTTGAAACGCTCGAGGCGACAAGATTTGAACTTGCGACCTCTACATCCCTAATGTAGCGCTCTACCAAGCTGAGCCACGCCTCGGCGACTTTTATATTTTACTAAAAAAACAATATTTTGTCAATAGTATTTCAATGATTCATACATAAATCAGATTTTGTTCGCCGTGGGCAATTTAAAGTTTTTTATCAAGCTTTTTTTCAGGGAGTGTCCAAAAAAAGTAGTTTTAAAAGTAATTTTTATTTTTGTTTGTTATCAGGAAAACGAAGTTTTCCAATAAAGTTTTTATCTCGCTTTTTTTTAAAAGCGAGTGAGGTGTGGAGCAACGCTCCAATATTTTAACAGAAGAATATTGTTTTATTTGCGAACGCTGTCTGGTCGGCACTAAACGAATGTCCACTAGACATTCACCGCCCTGTAAACTTTTCCCCCCCCAGAAAGTTTGACAAAGAACTTTATCTTTTGCTAACGCAATGATGCCGTTATTTAGAAAGCAACATCCTCACGGTTTTAAATGCGTGTTTAGCCACTCTCACTATTGCTCTAATGTTGAAAAATATTCTGAAACCAATTCTCTCATACCATATGGCACATCACTATTTTCAATGTCTCTCAAAGCGTTGTTTCTATAAGAATCATAAACCTGTTCATATGGTACACTTTGTCCGATTTCTCCTATTGTTTGCTCTCTTGTAATATTGGTTTGTCCTTGTTCATTTTGCTGTCCTTGCAGTTGTGTGGAATAACCTGACATATTTTCTGCTTTTCTAGTATAAATTTTTTCTGTCTGCTGATGTCCGCTTCCTCTCCCCTGTCCTGAATTACTACCTTCTCCACCGCCTTGTCCACTACCACCTTGTCCCATACCACTTTGTTCGCCTTCACCCTGTCCTTGTCCTTGCCCTTCTCCTAATTGCCCAGACTGTCCAGAGTGTTCTGTTTTTGATGTAGTATTCTCAGACGCTAATGCTTGATTTAGATTTTCCATATTTTGAATCAATTCTTTATTTTGATTCGACAATGTAGCCAATTTTCCTTTTAATGCTTGTCCTTTTATATTTGCCTGTGCCAAATTACCTTTAGAAAGCTGTTCCGATAAATTTTCAAGCAATTCCTTTAATTCTTCATCACTCAATTCTTTTCCCATATCATTCATTGCTTGTGCAATTTGTTCCAATTCTTGTTGGCTCATATTTTCCATTTGAGAAAGCAACTTATCCATTTGATTATTGATTTGCTGTGTATCTCCCTGTTCTAAAGCATTCGCCAATTCTTTTGTTTTTTCACTTTGAGAAAGTTTTTCAGCAGTTTTTTTCAAATCCTCGGGTATACTGTCTTTTTCAAGTGCCTTGATTGCTTGTTGTGCCTCTTCCACTAATTTTTTACTTTCTTCTAATGTCTGCGCCCTTTTTAAATTTTTAGTAATGCTATCCATTTCTTTGTCAAATGCTTTCAAAACATCTTCATCAAATTCCTTTTCTCTATCAATTTCTTTTTTTACTTCTTCAATTTTTTTAAGCTGTGCAAAAGAATAGCGTTCTGCCTCTTTTTGTTGTGCTGTAGTAATAAAACTTGTACCAAATAATACAGCAAAAAGTAGCACAAGTATTTGTATTTGTTTTTTAGGTAATGTCAGTTGATACTTTTTGTGTAATTCACATTCATTTGCTTTTTGAAAGGCGTCTTTTACTGCCAGCTGTTCCATATTATTCAATACTGTATTTTTTTCTAACAATTCTAATGCAGTAATAAAACGTTCCTCGTATCCTAATTTATCCGCTTGCTCTGCTGTTTTCTGCCATGTAATACGTTTGAAATATGTCATTGCAAAAGAACACAATAAAACAACTGTCAATACAATTATAAAAAATAATTTGCTGTCACATAAATAATTCCATTTTGAAATCACAGCAAATACTATCATTATTATCATACCTGCTATAAAAAATTTTAAAAATAGTTTATACCATAATTCAAATAATAATTTTATTTTTAATTTTAAAAGATATTTTTTTAACTGCTCCATATGATACCCTCCCCTCTACATTATAATATTGATTTTATAATGAAAAATTTCGTTTTTACAATAAAGTTTTTGCTTCGCTTTTATGGAAAAGCGAGCGAGAGTTTGAGGTGCAAAACATAGACCAATGCTCCCAATATTTTTAACACTTGTTTAGCCACTCCCATAAAAAAGACTTTACTGACAGACTGATTTTATATTTATTTTCTTTTTTTCACTGGACTAACAAATATTGTCGCCAAAAATATAAACACCATAGAAATAACAATATCAAATACAAAATTTACTACCCAATAATGTTTTACTATTGTATTTAAAAAAGAAGTATTTTTATAAGCATAATAAAGTTGAGAATATATCATATCTGTTCCTAATTGATTATCAATCAATGAAAAGAAACCTACACCTGGATTAGAGCAAAGTACAACTAACGGAAATGTTAAACCAGGGTCTGTTTGATACATTGTGTAATAAATTCCTCTTTGAAGTACTACTACTATCAATGTACCAATACAAAATACTCCTCCTATGAGCAAATACACCACAACCATAGATACTACTGTCTTTTTAAATATGCATGAAAAAAATATAGATATAGAACACGCCATACAAGCTGTGGCAATAATAAATAAAAACATTATCAATAATGAAAATATAGAAACACCACCAAAATAAAATACTATAGAAAATATAGGCAATGTAGCTATAATAATCAATATTAATGTCGCCATAGATGACATCAATTTTCCCAATACAATAGAAAGAGGTGACATTTTTGTCATTAAAAGTAAATCCAATGTTTGTCGTTCCCTTTCTCCACTGATACAGCCTGCTGTCATTGCTGGCGCAGCTAAAAGTATTAGCCCCATCTGTATGGCACAAAGTACCACATACATCCATGTAATTTCTTCTGGATCAAATGAATAATCATAAGAATTGAACATCGTGCCATATATAAATATCACTGCGCCTATTGTCACTATGGCAACATATGCCGTAAGTACTGCAAACATTTTCCAGCTTCTTAATACTGTTTTGATTTCACGACGCAATACAGGATTCATCATCATTTTTGTTCCCCTCCCGTCACTTGCATAAATATTTCTTCCAAATTACCTTCTTTTTCTCTAAAATACAATACATCAATATCTGCTAATACAATTTGCTTTAACAATGATGCTAATTCTTTATCTGTTTGTTGAAATGAAAACTCAACATCAAATGTATTTTCTACAATATTTTCTACAAAAGGCTGTTCTTCAAGCAATTTCAAAAGTATATCCATATTCTCCAAGGGTCGTATTTGTATTCTTCTTGTTTTTGTCATTTGTTTCATAATTTCCTGTACGCTACCCTGTACAACAATATGCCCTTTGTCAATGATACCTACTTCTGTACACATTTCTGCGAGTTCTGGCAATATATGAGAACTTATCATAATTGTTTTTCCCATTGTTTGAAGTTGTTTTAAAACCTCTTTCATTTCTACTCTAGCCCTTGGGTCAAGCCCAGATGCAGGTTCATCTAATATCAACACTTTAGGGTCATGTATCAAACTTCTTGCAAGGCAAAGTCTTTGTTTCATGCCTCGTGAAAGATTATCAACATAAGAATCCTTTTTATGAGAAAGGTCTACAATTTCAAGAAGATTATCAATTAACGCCTCTCTTTGTTCATAAGGTATATAATATGTTCCAGCATAAAAATCCATATACTCTGATACTTTTAAATCATCATAAACACCAAAAAAGTCAGGCATATATCCTATACGTTCTTTTAATGCTTTAGGATTTTTCGTAACATCTACATCATCAATCATAACACTTCCGCTTGTTGCTTTTAAAAGCCCTGACATAATTTTCATTGTAGTCGTTTTTCCTGCCCCATTTGGACCAACAAAACCAAATATACTACTTTCTGGTATACTCAAATTCAAATCGTCTACCGCAGTAAATTTACCATATTTTTTTACAAGATGTTTAATTTCCAGCATATTGTCCTGCCCCCTCCAATCTAATTTCTGGGTATCTGACTTCCGTTTGTTTTTGGACAAAATATTTTACCATAACATAATTATTTTGTTGTTCTGGCATATCTGCATATGAATCAGTATTGATATACTCATCAATATCATAATAAGTATCACTTTTTAATGCTTCCCATGTACCTGTTTTTGCATTATAAATTTCAGGTGCTGCATAAAAATTGCCTGTATCATTTAAAGAACGGAACTGCATACTTTTTATATTTGTATTTGCTGGTAATGTAAATCCCCATACTATTTCAGATGACAATTCTGAATACAGAGAACCATCTCCATACTCTCTTATATAAACTTCATTTTCATTATTAATTACATTTCCTGACAATATACCAAAAGGTATTTCAAAACTTTGCGCATTAGATAAAGTAACATCATAATCTATCATATATAAATTTAATGTATTTTCTATTGGCTCATTTTGATTCACATAAAATGTTTGGGGTAATATACCTTGTTCATCAAAAGCATACAAATATACTTTAATATTTCCTTCATTTAACAATTTTCTTTCTGATTCGTTCCAGTTAATATATTCTTGTACTAAATCATTTTCTCTCATTATTCTATAAGCGTCTTGTCTTGTAATTTCTCCTGCTTTAATTTTTTTGTTTAATGTAGCTCTATCACTCAAATTATGAAATATTTCCCACATTCTAACAGAAACATTTGTATTTTGTTTATCTATCATTTCCTCATTAAAATCTATGCTTTCTCCTGATTTCAAATGGTCTATCACTGATACTTTTTTACCTGCAATAACAATAATATCTTTTAAATTTCTATTGGTATGATTGGCAATATTTCCAACAAGTCTATCATTTTCCATTTTCATGTCACAATCTATTGTACCACCTAAATCTGTTAAAGTTTCCATTTCAAAATCATTGCTTTGCCAGCTTCTTCTATTCAAATATGTAATTTCTGTTTTACCTGACAACAATACCTTGTTAATACATTTTTCTTCTGTAATATCATTATATCGATAAGCATTTTTCATAGGTACTGACAAATTAGCAAACTCATCAGATGTCAATGTAATATCTCCCTTTTTTCTGGACTTCACATAACCATATATATCTGTTTTTGCTGTACTTTGCCCCTGTTTTATTTCTGTTGCAGAAACAATATTTAATATACCATTTTTATATTGGCTGTTTATACTTAATACAAATATTGCTATCATAAATATTGCAGAAAGTGCTGGAATCACTACCCAACCCATTTCCCTTTTATCTTTTCTTTTTAATATGATATACACAATAGGACCTATTACAACAACATATATCGCCACAGTAGCTAATATAATATAAATACTGCTTGTTTTTAATTCTGGAAATCTTCTTGCTACATACTGCATAGGATTATTCTCATAGCTATCTGTATATTCTATTAATTGTAAACTTTCCGAAGCATACTCACAACATTGTTTGATATTATTTACAAATCCTGCTATATTTGTTACTGGTGCTAATGATAATGAAATATCATATAATATAACAGAGCCTGTCCCTATTTTTATGATAGAAGCATTATCTGTAATTGTTTCAACACCATCTATTTGAGATAGTTCCAACTGTGCTACATCTGCTCTTGCTCTTTCTCCTTCTATTACAATACTTTTTGATATGGTATCATAATTGGAAACAGAAACAATATTTTGCAAACCGCCTAATGTTTTAGAGGCATTTACTCCAGTACCTATTACACAAACACCACCATATTCTATCCATTCTAAAAGCGCATCTTTTTGTTGTTGTGATAATTCTTTTGTATCAAAATCATCTATTACAATTACTTTAAAATGATTCATAGATGCTTTTTCACTAGGGAATGTTTCTTTTCCTAAAAAAACAGTTTTGGTATAATCTCCTGTATAATCCTCATTTTCTGCAAAATGTATTGCAGATATATATGACATATCTGTTGGTCTTTCAGAAAGTACACCTACTAATATTGTTGCAGGGTCAAGGGGTTTTGCACTAAAATATTTTTTATATACTACTTTTCCCTTTTTATCTACTAATGTCACTTCAAAATCTTTTTGTATTGTTCCAACAGGTATTGAAAAATTGATTTGTTTTCCTGCACCTTTTTGCAATTCCAAAGGCTGATAATAAATACCATATTCCTTACCTTCATTTTGATTATAAACTGTATAATCTACTTTTATTTGAAATTCCCCTTTAAAATCCTCCCCATTATTTACCATAATAGCAGATACTGGTACTGTATTCCCCACAATATACTGTTGTTCAAAACCAATAAAAGTATTTACTGAAAAAATATCTGTACCAATTTCATTTTCTTTTTTATAGCTTTCAGAAAGTTGTAAACCATTTTTATTTTGTTCTGTAACTAATTTTGTAGTCATTTGTGTTGCCATTGCTCTTGCAGAAAATATGGGTGCAATTAAACTAAGTACCATAGCAATGACAAGTACAATGGCAATGATTGCCGCCATACGCCTTCTTTTTTGTTCTTTTTTGTTATTGTTCATATCACTACATAACCTCCCTTATTTATTACCTTAATCATAAAACAGCAAAATTTATACTATTAGCATAACAAAATATTTTTACTGTCACTATTATATCAATTTGCCAAAAATATAAATACTAATTTTTTCTTACACTTTTATGATATTCGCTATAAATTTTATTTACAGACTTTATTTTCACTCACAAAATTTATATTTTATCAGCATTATTTTTCATTTACTTTATTACAAACCAATTTCTTTTAAAAAGCAAGAGCGTTTTGTTTTTTTGTCATGTCTTTGTGCAATTTCAGAAATATAAAGTTTACTTTTTGCCCTTGTAATTGCCACATAAAATAATCGTCTTTCTTCTTCTATCTGTTCTGGTGTAGTGCTTTTTTTATGAGGTATGATTTCCTCTACAATACTCGGAATAAATACCACTTCAAATTCTAATCCTTTTGCAGAATGCATAGTAGAAAGTGTAACACCTTGTATTTGTTGTTCTGTATTTTTTCGATTTTCCTGCTCCATTTGCATTTCCATATACTGTAATTTTTGCAAAAAACTTTCTATATCTTTTGTATCTTCTGCAAACTGTGTGATTTCTTCCGCAATTTCCAAATATCCCTCCAAACTTGCTTTACTAAATTTTGCATACTCTCTTAAGTAATCATCATATCCTACAATATTTCTTATGTATTTTATTGCCTGTAAAGGATTTCTTTTTTTAATCTGTGCTAAATGCAACTGCAAATCACTTAAATTTTGTTGCTGATATTTTCTAATATTAGGAAGTGTAAATAATGTTCTAAAAAGAGGCATATTTTCATTTTCTGCTGATTCCAGCAATTCCCTGCTGATATATCTTTTCGGTTTATTCACAATACGGCGAAGCTCCCCATCATTCTCTATATTTTGTGATAATTTTAAATAAGCACTAAAATCTTTACTAATCCAATGGCTATATAAATTAAAACTTTTATCTTTTAATAAAAATGGTATGCCTTTTTGTGCTAATGCTCTTGCAAAAACACCTCCCTGCAAATTTGTTCTGTAAATAACAGCCATTTGTTGATAAGGAATACCCTTTTTTCTAATTTGTGACAATTTCAAAGCAATTTTTTCTGCCTCATTATGAGCATCTTTTTCTGTAAAAAATATGATTTTTTTTCCTTCTCCTTTTTGTCCATGCATATTTTTTTCAAAACGCTTTTGATTGTGGCTAATCACTTTTTCAGATAATTTAATAATTTTTTCCGTAGAACGATAATTCACACATAATGTTATTTTTTCAGCATTTGTATATTTTTGAGTAAACTGTAATAAAAAATCTGGACGTGCTCCTCTAAAACAATAAATACTTTGGTCATCATCTCCCACAGCAAAAATATTATTTTGTGGTTCTGCAAGCAACGAAATACACATATTTTGCGCTTGATTGATATCTTGATACTCATCTAATAATATATATTCATAATGATTTTGCCAATATTTTTTACCTTGTTCCTCTGTTGTCAAATATTCATAACATTGTGTCAACATATCATCAAAATCAATTTTATTTTTCACTGCTTTATATTGCTCATACTTTTTTACCATTTTTTGAAACAATTTTTCTGAAAAATTAGTAGAGTGATATTGTTTTAATGGTATCAATTCATTTTTCATAAGCGAAATTTCAGAAAGCAAATCCTTTATATATTCCTCTTGGTCATTTGTTTCGATACCCAATTCCATAATTAGTTTTTTAAAAAAATTCCATTTTTCATCATTATTTATAATCTGCTCTAAGCGATAACCATACGCTTTTCTTAATATTCTAAAAAATACATTATGAAAAGTACCAAATATTACCGATTCTCCTCCCAATACACTCAACTGCATAAACCGTTGTTTCATTTCTGTTGCTGCTGCTTTTGTATAGGTTACAACAAGTATTTTTTGAGGTGGTACATTATATTGTTCTATCAAATATTTTACACGATATATAATCACCGTTGTTTTGCCACTTCCTGGTCCTGCAAGCACAAGCATTGGTCCTTTATGATGTTCAATTGCTTTTTTTTGTTCTACATTAAAATCCATGTTACTACTCCTGTTCTATCATATACTGCTTTTTTTAATAGTATCATATCACAACAAAATATTTCGTCAAATATATTCGTCAAATTCTTTCACAAAATTACAAATCGTATATCAATTATTATATGATATTTGTAAAATTCTGTCGCTTTTCTTACGTTATATACACAATAGTTGCCAATACTCATTTTTTGTATTAAAATGCCTTTAGGTTTTAAGTATCATAGCAAATAAATTTATCAATAAAATTTTTACGTATTTATACATTTTTACTCATGCAATTTTACCATAATTTATAAAATAATAGTAACAGTTAGGAGGTTTTATTTGATATGAATATTGGATTATTTACAGATACTTATTTTCCACAAATCAATGGCGTTGCAACATCTGTTCATACGCTTGCTGGTGCATTAAGGGCAAGAGGACATAATGTTTATATTTTTACACCAAAAGACCCCAATACAACAGCAGAGCAAAGCGATGAAAATGTCATTGCTATGCCTAGTCTGCCGTTTATGCTTTTACGTAACTATCGTGTAGGATTAATCTATTCTCCTCGTGCTTTTAATCAAATTTCACATTTGCATTTAGATATTGTGCATACACAAACAGAGTTTCCATTAGGTATATTTGGAAAACTGCTTTCTACTGTAAAAAAAATACCTATGGTGCATACCTATCACACTATGTATGAAGACTATGTGCATTATATTGCAAAGGGATATATCGTTACACCAGCTATGGCAAAAGAATTTAGTAAATTGTTTTGCAACAGTGCTACAGCCGTTGTGGCACCAACAGAAAAGGCAAAACACTTTTTGGAAGAATATGGTGTGACAAAGCCCATTGAAATTATACCAACAGGTATTGATACCTCTTTATTTGCCAAAAAAAATTTTTTAGAACAGGATACCATAGCATTAAAGCAGTCTTTAGGGCTTGAAAAAGATACTCCTGTTATATTATCATTAGGTCGTGTAGCAAAAGAAAAAAGTATTGATGTAATACTGCGAGCATTACCCAAACTTTTTCAAAAAATGCCTCAGGCACGTATGGTAATTGTAGGAGATGGTCCAGAAAGGGAAAATTTAGAGCATTTAGCAAAAGAACTAGATATTGCACACAAAGTACTTTTTATAGGTGCAAAGCCTTGGACAGAAATTGGAAAATATTATCAAATTGGTACTGTATTTTGTAGTGCTTCTGTATCTGAAACACAAGGGCTAACATTCGCAGAGGCTATGGCTGGTGGTATTCCTGTTGTAGCAAAAAGAGATGAATCCATAGAAAATATAATAGAAAATAATAAAACTGGATTACTTTTTGAAACAGAAGAAGATTTAACTGAAAAACTTTATATGCTTTTAAATACACCAACATTACAAAAAAGACTTGCCAATGCCTCTATTACCAAAATGGAACTGCTTTCCGTAGAAGCATTTGCAGAACATATGGAGCAATTATATGAAAATACCATTGCTGTTTATCATTCAGATACAGCACAAGAACATTTTGTAAAACGTCCTCTTTTTGCTGGTGTAAAAACAGTGAAAAGTATTTCAAAGTTACCTAAAAAAATAGTTAAAAAAGGTACTGGCTTATTATATTTACCATTACTGCGTAAAAATAATATTTCTCATACAGAACAAAGCAATATAAGCGATACAGAACAAAATCAAAGAGAAAACGATAGTACAAAAGAATGATGAGGTGAATGAATTATGTCAAATTGGGAAAAAAATCTTCGTAAAATAACACCATATGTTCCTGGAGAACAACCTAAAAATAGCAATATTATAAAATTAAATGCAAATGAAAACCCTTATCCACCTTCTCCAGAGGTAATCAATGCACTTAAAAATTTTGATGCAGAACATTTGCGTATGTATCCAAATTCCTCTTCGCTCAAATTAAAATCTGCTATTGCAAAACATTTTAAATTAAAAGAGAGTGAAATTTTTGTAGGAAATGGCTCTGATGAAGTCATTGCGCTTGCATTTATGGCTTGTTTTCATTCTTCAAAGCCTATATTGTTTCCAGATATCACTTATTCTTTTTATCCAGTTTGGTGTTCTCTTTTTGATATAGATTATCAAACAATACCACTAGATAAAGATTTTTGTGTAAATATAGCAGATTATAATAGAGAAAATGGAGGCATTATATTACCAAATCCTAACGCTCCTACTGGTATAGGATTATGTAAAAATGATATGGAAGCACTGTTTGAACAAAATAAAAATTCAATCATTATAATTGATGAAGCATATGTTGATTTTGGTGCATATTCCTGTATAGAATTATTACATAAATATGATAATGTTATTGTTATACAAACATTTTCAAAATCTCGTTCACTTGCTGGTATGCGTATTGGTATGGCAATGGGCAATGAAAAAATCATACAAACATTGGAAGCGGTCAAAAATTCTTATAATTCTTATACTATGGATAGCATTGCCATAGAAGTAGGTACCGCATCTATTGCAGATGAAAATTATTTAAAACAAACCTGTCAAAAAATAATAGCAACAAGACAACGCACCACAAAAGCACTTAAAAATATGGGATTTCATGTATTTCCTAGTCAGTCTAATTTTTTATTTGTTACACATAATACCATACCTGCAATAGAAATTTTTGAAAAACTAAAATCAGATAATATATTGATACGTTATTTTAATCTGCCTCGTATCAATAATCATTTGCGTATTACAATTGGTACAGATGAACAAATGGATATATTATTACAACATATTTCAAATATTGTTTCCATGTTATGATATCATAAAGGGAAGAATTTTTTTTATCATTCTTCCCTTTTATTTGTTACATAAATCATACGAATATAATATAATATAATATAATATTATATTATATCATACCTCCATCTATTACCACAATTTGACCAGTAATAAAAGAGGCACTATCTTCAGCCAAAAAAAGTGCCAATTTCGCTACTTCTTCCGCTTTTCCTATACGCATCAATGATATTTCTTCAATCATCATTTGTTTTTCTTGTTCATCAAAACATTGATTCATATCTGTATCAATTATACCACAGCTAATAGCATTTACTCTAATACCTGAAGGACCTAATTCTTTCGCCATAGCTTTTGTAAAAGCGTCCACACCGCCTTTTGATGCGGAATAAACTGCCTCACAAGATGCGCCTTTTTGTCCCCACATAGAAGAAATATTGATAATGCTGCCTTTATGACAATGCAACATATATTTCAATGCAATATGTGTACAATGTAATACAGACTCTAAATTGACAGATAATACTCTTTTCCATTGTTCTGGTGTCATATCAGAAAACAAACCGATATGTGCAATACCAGCATTATTTATCAATATATCTACACCACCATACTTTTTTTCTATTTCATAAAATAACATATTGCATTGCTCATATACAGAAACATCTGCCAATACAGCAATACAGTCTATACATTGCTCTGTTAGCTCATTTTTAGTATTCTGCAATGCTTGTATATCTTTACTGCCATTTAACACCACTGCATAACCATTTTTTCCAAAAAGTGTAGCAATCGCTTTTCCAATTCCTCGAGAAGAACCTGTCACTAACACCGTTTTTTTTGCCATATTATCTATCCCCCAATTTTAAACTAGGGTTTGCATTCAAATCTAAACCATATGTAATACCATTTTGATATTCATAATAAGCTGCACAACCTATCATAGCAGCATTATCTGTGCAAAGTATAGGAGAAGGAATATTTAATGTATATCCTCTCTTTTCACATTCCTGTTTCATTCTTTGTCTTAAAGCACTGTTGGAGGCAACTCCTCCTGCCAAAGCAACATGATAAACTCCTTTTTGTTCTACAGCTCTCATTGTTTTTTCTGCCAAAACGTCTATTACTGCCGCTTGGAAACTAGCTGCTACATCTTCTGGTATAATCGTTTTACCCGCCATATTGCATTGATTGATATAATTCAATACAGCAGATTTTAGTCCACTAAAACTAAAATCATAGCTATCCCCTTCTAAAAACACCCTTGGAAAAGCAATCGCTTGTGGATTTCCCCTTTTTGCAGCTTCATCTATTTTAGGACCTCCAGGATATCCCATACCAATAGCACGTGCTACTTTATCATATGCCTCTCCTACTGCATCATCTCTTGTTTTTCCTAATATTTCATATTTTCCATAATCAGGTACAAAAACAATATGAGTGTGTCCCCCTGACACTACAAGAGCAATAAAAGGAGGCTCAAATTCTTTATTTTCTATATAATTAGCACAAATATGACCCTCTATATGATGCACTCCTATCAAAGGCTTTTGTATAGCAAAAGAAAGTGCTTTCGCCTCCGCAAGCCCTACAAGCAACGCTCCCACCAATCCAGGACCATATGTTACAGCAATCGCATCAATATCATTTAATGTAACATTTGCTTTATGAAGTGCCTCCATAATCACGCCATCTATATTTTCAATATGTTTTCGAGAAGCAATTTCAGGTACAACACCACCATATAGCGTATGTAATGCAATTTGAGAGGAAATGATATTAGAAAGTACTTCTCTGCCATTTTTTACAACTGCGGCTGCTGTTTCGTCACAAGAGCTTTCTATGGCAAGTATTAATTGTTGTTTCATATTTTTTTCTCCTTTATAACGTCAAAACATTATTTTTTGTTTAGAATATTGATTTAGTTTACTCTTATAAACTCATAAAACAATATTATCATAATTTATTATAAATCCTTTTTAATAATATCTCTCATTTTTTTACGGTCAAATTTATGTTTTTGTTCAAATTCCACAGGCAGTCTACACTGATACACAAAATAATATAAAAATATAAGCATATCTATTCCTAAAGCAAACACAGGAAATACAAAAAACAAAAATGCATTCCCTATCATATACACGCTTTCAAATAAAAGCATTACAAAACCACCTATCATATAATACAAATAAATTTCACCTTTTATACGAAATTGCTGTAAAAGCAAATAGCCTAAAAAAATCATAATGGGTATTCGTCCAAAAGAAATCGCAATATGTGTAAGTAATATCATAATACCACCTATTGGTAATCCAATAATGGAATAAATAAAAATAGCAATCACAGAAACTATCATAATATATAATGTGATACCTGTTTTTAAAACAGTATTGCCTTTTTTTAAAAGTATCATAGTACCCTGTTCCCACACAGAGCGAAATAAATATAATACTAAAAATCCAATAGCCATTTGTATACCAGCAACAAAAAACAACAGCCATTTTATAGGGATATTTTGCAGTATATAAAATATTTTTGTTAATCCAAAATACTCTATAATATTTCCTGCTAATTCTACAAAACTATTTAAAAACTGCACCAAACCATAAGGATAACCTTTTGAAATTCTCAATAATGTAATACCAATTACAACAGTAATATATATCAAAAACCAATCAGCTTTTTTCATTTTATCCATTTATGCTGTATCCTATCTCTTTCTTTTTTTCTTTTTAATATCATATATTGTACAGCACAAGCAATGCAAAGTAATACTAATACAATACCAAAACTATTTGTAATCATTTTATCTGTCCATAATATGATATTTTCTGTTGCCACTTGTACTGCTTGCTTTTGTTGTGTAATATTTTGCTCAATAGGAGCAATATTTTGTACCCATTTTTTAAAATATTGTGTATTTTCAAGTGCATTGATAATTGGTTTTTTATAAAATACAAGTATCGCACCTGTACCAAATACTACCGTAAATGTCCCCCATATATGCCCTAATATACGATTTTTTACAAAATTTCTTTGTTCTGTTTGTTCCAATGCCTGTATTTTCATCATTACATTTATTTCAAAATCTTCTGGAGCTTCATGCATAGGCATTTGTTCCAAAAGTTGTATCATATTGTCATAAAATAAAAAACTTTCTTTACAGTTTTGACATTCTTTTATATGTTGGTTTAATTCTTCTCCTTCTTTTTGAGAAATCTCACCGTCCATATATTTCATAATATATTTTTCCGCATCGCAGCATTTCATAGCCCTTCACCTTTTCCCTTTTCCAAACTTTCTTTGAGCATTTTACGCCCTCTGAATATTCTGTTCTTCACTTTAGATAAAGGCTCGCCTATTATATCCGCAATTTCCTGATAATGCAAACCTTGTTGATGATACAGAACAATAGGAATTTTATATAAATCTGGCAATGTTTTTATAGCATATTCTAACATTTTACCTTGTTCTTTTTTAATATATTCCCCTTCTGGTGTGCTTTCATTTGTCAGCTCATAATGCACTTCTTCCATGCTTATTATTTCGTGTTTTCTTTTTCTGTGATAATCAATGACGTGATTTGTACTGATGCGAATTAGCCACGTTGAAAATTTATACTCTGGCTGATATTTATCCAAATTTTTATATAATTTAATAAAAATTTCTTGTGCTAAATCATTTGCTTCTTCTGTGTTATTTACCATACGCAACACCACAGAATAAACAAGATTTTTATATCTGCTTAACAGTTCTGCAAAAGCATTTTGGTCGCCTGATATAGCCTGCTTTACTAATTCGTAATCTTCTGCTTTTTTCAATTTGATTTCCTCTTTCCAAAACACAACATTGCATTAGCCTAATATCTGCTATATACGAAAAAAATATTGTATTTGTTTTCTATATTATCAATTTTACAATATTTTACCATGATAGTATTTTTACTGCAATCATTCTGTAAAATAAAGAGAAATGACTTTTCTTTCTTCACCTAATTCTGTTTGTTCAAAAATCTGTTTTGCATTTTGTAAATATAATTCTGGTTCTAAAAGTGCAGGGCTAAAATGTGTCAGCCATAAACGAGATACATTCGCTTGTTTCGCTAATCTTGCCGCCTCTGAAAAAATCATATGTTTTTTTTCAATAGCCTTTTGCTTTTTTTCTTCTTCTCCATACATTCCCTCACATATGAGTAAATCAGCATATTTTGAAAAAGTAATTAAGCTATCTATAGGACGACTATCTGTACAATATATTACAGATATGCCCTTTCTAGGTTTTCCCATTACCATATCTGCTGTATATTCTTTATCATTATAATAAGCAATACCTTCTTTTTGAAGTTTCGACCATATTGTTTTAGGTATATTTAGTTGTTCTGCTCTTTTTAAATCAAATTTTCCTTTTCTTGGCACATCAATACGATAAGCATAACAACGAACCATATGCTCTACTAATATATAAGAAATATGGAATCCGCTTATTTCTATGGTATTTTGTTGTTTTAATTCAATATACTTCAGCGAAAAAGGCAATTCTGGTGCGATTCTTTTTAATCCCTCTACAATATATTGTAGTCCTGGTGGTCCAATGAGTGTAAGAGGTTCTGTACGTCCTGCATTTCCTATTGTTAAAAGCATTCCCGGCAAACCTGAAATATGGTCTGCATGAAAATGTGTAAAACAAATGACATCTATTGTTTTAAATCCCCACCCTAATAATTTCATAGTAACTTGTGTTCCTTCTCCACAGTCTATTAAAAGTAATCGACCGTTCAATCTTGCCAGCATAGCAGTTAAAAATCGGTTGGGAGTGGGCATCATACCTCCTGTTCCCAATAAACAAATATCTAACATAATATTATAATCTCCTTTTTATGCATTTCTTTTATTCAAAAAATAAACCTTGTATGATATCAACAAATACATTTTTTTCCTTTATAGTGTGTGGTTTTCCATGCCACCACATTGTAGTATTATTTGCTTCTATATTGATATCATTGCCATTTTTCATATGGTATGTAATAGAAATAATAGGGCTACCTTCCATTTTTCCTTTTATTTTATAATTCAAAAGATTTGCAGATTTTATCAACAATGCTATATTTTCATTATCTATTATTTCTATTTTTTGTGTGGCATTATAAACAATGGTAACACTTTTTACAGATTCTATTTTTGGCAATCCTATAATAGGGATGCCATGCAAAGCAATCCATATAATAGAATTGATGATACATGATAATAGTATAACACATAATGTATTCCATAAAAAAAACTTTAATGTCTTTTTCTGACTTTTCATATGCTTTTTCTCCTATACATTCCCATTTACTACCATTACACTAATGATTTATTTTATCATACCATAAATAAATTTGTTTTGATACCCTTTTCATATACTCATTTTTAAACAATAAAATAATCAAAGGGCTTTTCTTTTTTTCATTTTTATAGTATGATACAATAGTTTTCTATGCATTATGATAATAATGAAAGGAAGTTAAATTTTATGGACAGAACAACAGCAACTAATTTTACAGTACTTTTTATGTTTTTAAATTTACTATTTTGGACATTGGTATGGGAACCTGTGGCAAACACATTACATATGCCTACACTTTTTCAGCTTGCATTTTTTCAAGTATTGCTTTTTATTATACCATGTGGATTATATTTGTTTTTCACAAAATCCTCACCAAAATTAGTACTTCGAATACATAATATAAGTTTTAAAAACATCATATTGATTATATTCATTGCCATAAGCATACAGCCTGCTATGACACTGCTTTCTTTTTTATCTTCATTTCTGTTTAAAAATAATGTTTCTGCTACACTTTATGCAAACAGTGATTCTAATTTATTTTTACTTTTAATTTCTGTTGCTGTTGTACCAGCAATATGTGAAGAATTATTTTTTAGAGGAATCGTTTTTTACAATTTTCATAATTTACGATTGGGAAAGGCGTGTTTTGTTACAGGACTATATTTTAGTTTTATGCATATGGATTTACAGCAAATTTTGTATACATTTGCCATAGGTACATTTTTTTGTTTTTTGGTATATAGAACAAATAGTATCTATTCTTCTATATTAGCACATTTTGTTATCAATGCCAGTCAAACAATATACAGTGCATTAATGCTAAAGCTCGAAAAACAAGGTATATTATATAATATACAAACTTTGCTTGCTCCAAAAGGAGAATTGTATTCCATTATGATGCTATTTTTGTTTTCTATACCATTTTTTGCGGGGTTTTTATGGTTATTTTGTAAAAATAATATTCCACAGCCTATACCAACAGAAGAAGATTTTCCAGAATATCACCCCAATAGAAAGTGCAAAGAAACACCTTACGATATATTTTTTTATAGTGTAATTGGTATTTATATTGCTGTAACAGTCATACCATTATTCAAATAAAAAATACCTTTAAAGAAAACACAAAAAAAGACTCTGTTTTATTATAAAAACAGAGTCAAACAAAACATTTTCTATAAAGAATCACTCTATTTAGGGGCAGTAAAAGATATAAAAAATATTTTTGTTATAGTGATTAAAATATATTACCTTATTATACTATTTATTATGATACTTTTATTTTTGCCACATTTTTATAAGGGACAGTATAAAAATGTGGCTATGATTTTGAGACACTTCTAAATTTCCATTTCATTATATAATACTTTTTTCTAAAAAAGTATATTATATTCTGTTTTATTTTAAAAATTTTGCCTCACTTTTTAAAAAAGCAAGGCAAAAACATTATGTTTTATAAACATAGTTTTTTAATTTCCATATCTGCTTGTAGCTGTATAATCTACTTTTCCATCTGCTCGTGTTCTTTTCAAAACATATGTACCATCTGCTTGATATATCACATCTATTTTAATATTTCCTATATTCGGATTTTCAGGTGCTAAAAATCTTACTTTTATTGTACCATTTTTCATAACAGACTCTATTTTTACTGGCACATCTAAATCATTTCTAAATTTAAAATCAATACTACCCCAAGAAGCTGTGGCATCTCTACCACTAGGCATATATCCCACTTTTAAAGAATGGTTTCTTCTTTCTGTAATGGTCATACCAGAATAAAGCGCTGCTTGATATAATGTTGATGAAATCTGACAAATGCCACCACCTATACCTGTTGCTGCTTTACCATTAGAATAGATACCTGCTGCTTTGTAATCTTTACCATTATGACTATTTTTTAATATCACATCATTATAAGAAAAACTATCTCCAGGCTGTAATATGATACCATTTATAGAATCTGATGCCAAATGCATATTATAATTTCTGTTATTAGAATCTGCTCCTGTATACTTTGTAGTATAAGATGCAATATCATAATCAAAATTGATTTCTTTTGGTTTTTGTTCTTCAATAGGTTCTGCTGGCACTAATTCCGTCATAGGTTCTTCTATTATAATAAATGGTTCTTCCTGTTGTTGTTCTGTTGTGGTATTTTCTGATATAATTGGTGTTGTTTCATATTCTGCTGGTACTTCTGTTGCAGGCACATTTCCTGCCACCATTGTTAATACCAATATATCCGCCACTGATTTTAACATATGTACTCACTCCTAAATTTTCAATATTACAGTAATACTGTGATATCATTATAACCCTTTTATACAATGTATGCAATCCTTTCCATGTCCCACATTATGTCAAAAAAATTGATATATTTTTTTACATAAAAAAAGGTTAGAATAACATTCTAACCTTAGTCTGTCAATAAAGTCCTTTTTGTGGGTTTCACCCACACCCACCAACTTTTTTAAAAAAGTTGTACAAAAAACTTTATTAGAAAAACTAACGTTTTCCCTTATAAAATCAATACTTTTTAAGAAAACGTAATTTCCACTTAAAAGTTTCGGTCAAGCCTTTTTAAAGGCTTGTGGGAGTTTAAGGTCTAGCCCTCAAGATTTTTTAACAAGTTGAGGCTAGAACAATATTCTAGCCTCCCAATGTATTCTATTTTATTATTCAATAGGTTCTACTGCACCTTGATATTTTTCAGAAATAAAATCTTTTATTTCATCACTTTTCAATACTTCCACTAATTTCTGCAATTCTGGACGGCTTTCATCGCCTTCTCTTACTGCAATAATATTAGGATATGTTTTTGCGCCAAGAGAATCTTTTTCTTCTTTTGCTAATGCATCACTCATATTTAATCCAGATGCCACTGCATAATTACCATTGATAACTGCAAAATCTACGTCTTGTAAAGTACGTGGTAATTGCGCTGCTTCCATTTCTACAATTTCCAAATTGTGAGGATTTTCTAATATATCTAATTTTGTTGCATTGATACCTGCATCTGCATTGATTTTCAAAAGACCATTTGCTTCTAATAAAAGTAACGCTCTTGCTTCATTTGTTGGGTCATTTGGTACAGAAACTTTTGCACCGTCTGGAATTTCTTCTAATGAAGTTGTTTTTCCAGCATAAATACACATTGGTTCATAATGCACATTTCCCATAGAAACAAGATTTGTTCCATTTTCTTCATTAAAAGAAATCAAATATGGTTCATGTTGGAAATAGTTTGCATCTAATTCTCCACTAGCCAATGATTCGTTTGGCAATATATAATCTGAAAATTCCAATATTTCTATATTGATTCCTTCTGCTGCTAAAGCATCTTTTGCTTGCTCTAATATTTCTGTATGAGGTGCTGGAGATGCTCCTATTTTAATGGTAGTACTTTCTCCTTCTGTAGAAGGTGCTTCTCCTTCTGTTTTTTGGCTGTCATCTGTTTTTTCTGGTTCTGGGCTACTGCTACAACCTGCAAAAACGCCTGCTGTCAATACTGTACCTAACAATAATGCTAATACTCTTTTTTTCATTTTTTTTCCTCCCTTAAAAACTATTATAATCTTTTATCGCTTATATTTGCGACTTTCATGCCAATCTCTTGCATAATCTGTACAATTATAACAAGAAGTATGACAGTAATAAACATAATATCTCTTTGGTATCTGTATAAACCATAATTCATAGCAATTGCGCCCAAACCGCCACCACCTATAATACCTGCCATAGCAGAATATCCTAATATTGTTGTAACAGAAATCGCAGCACCTACTAAAAGAGAAGGCTTTGCCTCTGGTAAAAGTACTCTAAACATAATCTGAAAAGGAGACGCCCCCATAGATTCTGCTGCTTCTATCACACCCTTATCTACTTCTTTTAATGAAGATTCTACTACACGTGCAATAAAAGGTGCTGCTGCAATCACCAAAGGTACTATTGTTGCTTTTGAGCCTATTGTTGTGCCAACAATTTTTCTTGTTACAGGTATTACTGTAATCATCAATATCAAAAACGGCACAGAACGCAATATATTTACAATGAAACCTAATAATTTATTTAACCATATAATAGGATAAATACCATCTTTATCTGTTGATACAAGTATCAGTCCCATAGGTAAACCAATTACATAAGACATAAATGTAGAAATCAATGTCATATATAAAGATTCATATATACCCATGCCTAGCATTTGTATCATTCCCTCTTTAAACATAGTCTACCTCCTCAAAATTAACATCTTGTGTTTCTAAATAAGCAATTATTTTTTTCGCTATACGTTCTTCTGGGGGAAGCTGTACAACCATTTGTCCATATGCCTGCCCGTCAATATTTCTTGTATTTGCATATAAAATATTAACAACACTTTGACATTCTAATATCATATTTGCTAATATTGGTTTAAAAGAAGTCTCTCCATCAAATACAATTCTACAATATCTTTTATTTGTATCATCAAATTCGGCTTTTGGCTCACCCTTAGGTTTGCTTTCACTGTAAACAAGCTGTTTTCCTATATTTGACTTAGGTGCAGTGAATATCTTCTCTACTGTACCAATTTCTGCAATTTTACTACTGTCTATAATTGCCACTCTTTGACAAATTTCTTCTATTACACTCATTTCATGTGTAATGATCACAACAGTAATACCAAGCCTTTTATTGATATCTTTTAATAATTCCAATATACTTCTTGTTGTATTTGGGTCTAATGCACTTGTTGCCTCATCACAAAGTAATACTTTTGGATTTGTTGTCAATGCCCTTGCAATCGCTACTCTTTGCTTTTGTCCTCCCGAAAGCTGTGCAGGATAAGAATCTTTTCTTTCTTCTAGTCCTACAATTTCAAGCAGTTCTTCTGCTCTTTTTTTTGCATCTTCTTTTTTTACACCTGAAATTTCAAGAGGGAAACAAACATTTTCAAGTGCTGTTTTTTGCATAAGTAAATTAAATTGCTGAAATATCATACCCATAGACCGTCTCGCTTGTCTAAGTTGTGCAGGTTTTAATACTGTTAAATCCTGTCCATCAAATATCACTTGTCCTTCTGTTGGTCTTTCCAGTAAATTGATACAGCGTACTAATGTACTTTTGCCTGCACCACTCATGCCTATAATACCAAATATTTCTCCTCTGTTTATTTTTAAATTGATTTTATCTAGTGCGTGTACTACACCATTTTTGACCGTAAAAGATTTACTCATTTCTTTTAGTTCAATAATTACATTTTCCTGTTCCATATTCCACCTCAAAAATTTGATACACCATTATTTACATAAATTTCACAAATTACTTGTATTTTTCCAATCATATGCTGATGCATTTTTTCCATTGCTTGTGCCAAAACCCATATTTCTTGTTGATAAGAAGCTCCAACTGTATGGATATCAAAGTGTTGAAAATATTCATCATCAATTTCAAATTTTGTTACATAGCCCTTGTGGTCATCATTATATTTTGCATTCCATACTGCAATTTCTGTTGCATATTTTTCATTTAATACAGGATAAAATATCGGCTGTTCTGGTAATCGTGCTGGATATTTCGTGTATTCACTTTGTTTAATCAATTCTAATTCCTTTGTTCCAACAGGACGATACAATATCATATTTTAACGCTCCTAAATTTAATCCACAAAAAAACTCTCTCCCTAGGAAAAAATTCCATAGGGACGAGAGCATAGCTTCGTGTTACCACCCTATTTTGCCCATATCTCACGATATAAGCCTCATCAAGTGCGAGTTATAAACTGACACTCTAACGCTGTTACGGGCGTTCCCGTCATAGCCTACTTGCAAATTGCTTTCAGTATGCAGCTCCAAGACCATGTTCTGCCTTTTCCAAACCATCCCTTTTCAGCTTTCAGGACTCTCTGTTGATTCTTTCAAAGCGTACTCTTCTTTTCATTGCCTTTATGATTGATTACTTAATGATATTTATTATACGTTTTTTATTTTATTTGTCAAGTGATTTTTTAAAACTTCCAGAGCAAACACATAAAAAAATACTGTACAATAGTTTATATAAATAAAGATAAAAAATTGATATTATAAAATTTAATTTCTTTATTTCCTATTTTCTAAATCCTTTGTAGGAGTATCAAAACATATATTTCTTTTTAGTTTGGAGTTATTTATAATGGAACTTCTTTTTAACTAGTTCCCCCAAGACAGATGATATAACTGCACAAATAATTACGGTAGTCCATATAATACAAAGATTATTCGTTTTTCCACCAGCAGGCTCAATACCATTTGTTTGAAAAATCAGACCAATAACAAATCCTACAATATATGAAAGAGAGACAAAAATTGGAATCAAACTTGTTTTAACAAAAAATGATATAGCTATTACAATTAAGCAAAATAAATCAAGTGGTCATTATTTCATTCCATGAATTGGAAATAAAACATACCTACACAATATAAATTCTAAACATACCACACAGAAAGAAACTAACTGTAAAATCATATTTTTCTTTGCCATTTTATAAGTGTTCCCCCTTTCAATATTTACTCTGTGTTAAATCATGTACAAATTTGATTATCAAAATATGCTTCGTGAAATCGACGGAGCTTTTACCAGCAACACTAATTTTGAGCAGGGAGTTTAAAACTTTTATTGCTGTTCAAATGGTATATCATCATATACAAATTTTTGTAGCATGTCTGTAGCTTGCTCCAAATCATAATGATATACCCATAATTCTACGCCTTCTACTTCTGTTTTTGTTTTATAACCATCTGTTTGTATGTAATCATTAGGAAAACTGTCTTGTTCTAGTAATAAATCTTTATTCATAGCAACAGGTGCCAACTGCAATATTTCTGAATCTGTCATAGATGTTTCCATCATAGGCATAAGCATTTTAACATAAGAAGGATATTGCATAGGGCTAATTTCCTTTGCTTTTTCAAACAAACACATCATAACTTTTCTTTGTCTGCCTGTTCTCATATCATCATTATCATTTTTTCTAATTCTGGAATAGCTGACAGCCTGTTCACCATTCAAATGCACTGCACCCGTTTCTTGTATTTTTTCTACTCCTGGCGCAACATATTTATTTAATTCCTGTCTTTCTCCTTCATTAATTTCTACATCAATACCACCCATTTGTTCTATAATTTGTGCTAATTGTTCAAAATTCACAGTAATATAATCTGTAATATCCATGCCAAAATTTTCATTTAATGTTGCCATAGCAAGTTCTGGACCCCCATAAGAATAAGCATGTGTAATTTTTGTTTTACCATATTTTGGTAGATTTACATAGGTATCTCTTGCAATAGAAACCATTTTTATTTTTCCTCTTTTGCCGTCTATAGAAACAATCATAATAGCATCTGAATTACCTGTATCCTCTCCATTTCTGGAATCTACACCAAACACAGCAATATTTTTAATTTTCATTTCCATAGATTGCTCTTTTTTCACTTCATTTACACTTAATACCGTTTCATCTATTGTTTCTCTTTTCATATCTTTTGTATAATATTTGAATGCTGCAAATGCTGCCCCCAAACATATAAATAATATCAAAAACACAATCAGAAATGTTTTTACAAATATTCCTATAAAACTATGATGTTTCTCTTTTTTCTGTCTTTTCTGCATTCTTGTTCCCACATTATTCGTATTTTGTCTACTTTGTTGTGGTCTGTTGTCCATTGTTTGCCTTTGTCTATTTTGTGGCGGTCTGTTGCTCATAGGTGACATTTGTCTGTTTTGTGGTGGTCTGCCCATAGGTAACATCTGTCTGCTTTGTGGCGATCTGTTGCCCATAGGTGACATCTGTCCATTTTGTGGTGGTCTGTCGCTCATAGGTGACATTTGTCCATTTTGTGGTGGTATATTGCCCATTGGCGACATTTGTCTGTTTGTAGTTTGTCTATTTCCCATTGGGGGGGATTGTCTATTTATCTGTCTTCTGTTTTTCTGTTCCCAATTTTCATTGCTCACAAAATCTCCTCCAAAATATTAATATTCATAATTTTAAATCATATTATATACAGTATATTCTTTACAATATATGAAATAATATCATTGCAGTAACATTCTATATAATATATTTTAACTAATTTGTTTGAATCTGTTTAAAAAACACGATTTTTGTACTATACTATTGCTCAGTATACCATAAAACACTGTTTTTTGACAATTACAATTCTATTAATCACAAAAAGACATCTATAAAAGATGTCCTTTTGCCGTAAAAAAATATTGTATATTTATAAAAGTGTTATTATTTTACTTTCATGCCTGCTTTTTGATATAATGTATAAAAATGATTTGTTGGTCCAACTCCTTTACCAATATCCAAAGAATGAGCAATCGCAACTGTAATATACTCTTTTGCATTTTGAACTGCTTGCTTTACAGTCTGTCCTTTTGCCAAATTTGCAGCAATCGCAGAAGATAATGTACAACCTGTACCATGTGTATTTTTTGTGTGTATTCTTTCTCCTTTTATATAAGTATATTTTTCACCGTCAAAAAGTATATCTGTTGCTTCATTTTCCATATGACCACCTTTTATCAAAACATTTTTTGCGCCCATATCATATATTATTTTTGCAGATTTTTCCATATCATCTAAATTTTTTACGGACATACCTGTAATTATTTCTGCTTCTGGTAAATTGGGTGTTACAATATAAGCAAGTGGAATCAATTCTTTTATCAATGTTTCTTTTGCCTCTGACTTCATCAAATCAAAACCGCTTTTTGAAATCATAACAGGGTCTAATACTAAATTTTTTACATGATATTGTTTTAATTTTTCAGAAATTGCTTTAATCGTTTCAATTTGAGAAACCATACCAATTTTTACTGCACTCACTTCAATATCTGTAAATATGGCATCTATTTGTGCCTTTATGATATCAGGTGTGATATCTTGGCATCCAAAAACCCCCTGCGTATTCTGCACTGTTACAGCAGTAATTACACTCATGCCATATGTGCCTAATGCAGAAAATGTTTTAATATCCGCTTGTATGCCTGCTCCTCCACAAGTGTCACTTCCTGCAATGGTCAAAACGTGTTTCATATGATATCCTCCTTATTCTCTTGTTATTTTATTTGCTGTTTTTATCAATATTTTTGATTGTAGCATAATCACAGCAATGAAACTACCTCCTACTGAACTAATTAAAAATGGTACAATATATGCAAAAGTACCTACAGCATTTCCCATAATAAATATTGCGATTGGTACAGCTAAAAATCCTCCTAATATACCAGTGCCAAACACTTCTGCAAATGCTGTCATATAATTATTTTTTGTGATACGATATATTTGTCCTGCTAAAAACGCTCCTACCATACTTCCAGGAAAAGCCATTAAAGAACCTGTTCCCATAAAATTCCTTAAAAGTGAAATACAAAAAGCATTTACTACACCATAATAAGGACCTAATAACACAGCAGAAAGCACGTTGATAGTATGTTGCACAGGAAAACATTTTGATGCTCCTAAAGGAATATAAATGAATTGTCCTGCTAAAACCCCTATTGCAATAAATAATGCAGATAATGTTAATTTTTTTGTTTTCATAGTTATCCTCTCCTCTTTTACTACAAATAGAACATCATGAACTATTTAACAATTTCATATCATATTGCGTATTACTATAAAACAAAAAAAGCATAACAAATATTGGTATATTTGCTATGCTCTATGCACCAAACCGCTTTCCTACGTCGGCATTACCCGATTCAGGTTCAAGGGTACAAAATTTACATTTTGTTCTCAGCCAAATAGATGTGGCACCCCTAGCAATACTAATTTTAATATTAGTATAATATTCTTTTTTTAAATTGTCAATACTTGCTGTTGCTAGGTTACGGAAATCAACTTTTGTTCGTCGTAGGCGATTTAAAGTTTTTTTCCAAGCTTTTTTTCAAAAAAACTTGCGGGTTTGGGCAGCGCCCAATTATCATTTTAAACAAAAAACATCATAAAATATTAAAATTTTTTAAAAATTAATTTCTCTGTTACTAGGGAGTAGCTAAACAAGCATTTAAAACATTGAAAGCGTTGCTCTCTAAGTAACAATATCATTGTGTTCGCAAAAGATAAACTTACTCGCTTTTAAAAAAGCGAGGCAAAACCTTACTGGAAAACTTCGTTTTCCTGATGACAAACAGAAATAAAAATTATTTTTAAAACTACTCTTTTTGGATACTTGCTGTTGCTAAAATATATCCTTTGCTATCCTGTCTTTTTTCTGTACTCATTCCAAACAGTTTTGCTAAATCTTCTACATTAAAATATAAATCACCATCTATTGTATAGCACTGTATATTTACTGCTGTACCGTCCACAGCAATATTATAATTACTTTTTTTAGTGATATATTTCTGGCTTTTATCTAAAAGCATTTCATTTCCTATGGAAGTATATACACCGCCTTTTATGATGTTTACTGTATTTGTTACACTATCATATTTTATTTCAAATTGCGCATCTGTACCAGAAACAAGTATAGCAAAATCTCTTAACTTCATATAATCTTTCCCCATAATGGTATTAAAATTGATATTGCTTTCTTTTTGATTTATCATCATTCTTCCAGCCCAAAAAGGTGTTTTTTTCATATTCACTAAATCCAAATCATATGGTTTAATATAATCGGTATAAATGCCATAACAACCAGCGTCTAACATTCTTTTAAAATCTAATATCCTATTCACTGTATGCGCATATACTTTAATACCCTTCGCAGTTAATTTCTGAATATTTTCTTTTTTAACCGCTTCATAATTAATTGTAACAACATCAACACCATTTTCTGAACAAAATGTTGCAATCTGCTCATAATCAGGATTAGGCGTTTGATATAATGTATATATCCAATTTGTAAAAGGGTGAATTTCTTTTATTGTTGAAAGCATTTCTGTATTATAAATTTGCACTACAATTCTATCTAATATATCTTCTCTGCCCATTGTTTTTGCTGTATTTACAATAGCATGAAATTGTTTTTGTATTCTTTCTGTATCTGTATATTTTGTATCTGTAATTAAATATACATCTTCATATTCTGCCATTAAATATAAAAGTTGTGTTGCTGTCAAAGAAGTATATCGAAAATTGATTTTTTCATTGCTGAAACGGCTTGTTGTCATTTCTGTACTGCCATTTACAATTTGCTCTAAATTATAATAAGAATCTTGGTCAAAATCGTGTCTTACTACAAGTGTGTCATCACTTGTTAAACAAAAATCTGCTTCCATCACTTTATAGCCATTGCTCCAAGAATGTATAAAAGCCTCTTTTGAATTTGTTTCTTTTTTATCTTCTATTGCGCCCAAAGCGTGTGCTACTAATCTATTTTCATCATACCATTTTTTATTTTGTTCTGCATAAACAGGCGTACATAAAAATATTGATGTCAATAAAACCGCTATTATTTGTTTTAATTTCACGTTTTCACCTCACATGATACTATTCCCCCTGTAAAACATACAAATGTATACAGGGGGAAATGAATTATTTATTCTTCTTCCTCATATAAATCATAAAATGCATTAGAAACTTTTTCAAAATCTGCGTCATCTTCTATAACATCTAATACAATTTCTTCTCCTTCTTCTTTATACTCGTAAATATAAACTTCTTCTCCTTCTAATGGCAGAAGTGCAATATATTCTTTTCCTACCATTCCTTCTACTTCAAATACACCTAATATACCACATTCTATTTCTGTATCATCGTCTAATGTTAATGTCATTGTTTCCAATTCCATTTCTTCTTCGTGATCATGCCCACAGCCACAATTATGTTTGTTATCACTCATATGAAATCCTCCTTTTGCCTTTCATTATTTGCTTGTTATACAGTAATATTTTATAAAATACCTTTATTAGTATACATGATATAGCACACAATAACAATTATTTTTCATTGTTATTATAATGATTTTTTTTGCTGTTTTTTTTATTCTGTTTATTATGATTGTATTTTGTTGTTTTTATTTTCTTTTTTGGGTATTGTTTTTTTGATTGGTATTGTTTTTTTACAGCACTGCTATCCGACAATTTTCCAAAAGACATCTCTTTTTGTTCAAATGTAATATGCCATGTCTTTTGATATTTTTGTAGCCATCGCTTTTCATAAGGCGTAACAATAGAAATCACTTTTCCTTGTATGTCCTGTCTGCCTGTTCTGCCTGCTCTATGTAAATAATATGTTGGGTCTTCTGGCATATCCATATTGATAATATGTGTAACACCTTCTATATCTAACCCTCTTGCGCCAATATCAGAAGAAACCAATATGTTAATATTTCCTTGTCTAAAATTTTCTAAAGCATTTTGTCTCTCTGTTTTGTATGCTGTGCCATATATACCATCTGCTTTTAAACCATGATAGCAAAGTTTATCCACTATTACAGCAATATTTTCTTTATTATTTAAAAATACAATCGCTTTTGTTGGTTTTTCTCCAGCAATAATTTTTCTCAAAATAATAAATTTTTGTCTTTTTTCACTCAAAATATAATTATGTGATATACTATTCGGCATAATACTATTTTGTATAGCAATTTCGACTGCATCACATTTCATAATGTTTTTTGATTCTTCTATTGTTTTTGCTGTTATGGTAGCAGATAAAACAACTAATTGTCTTTGTTTTAATGTTGTTTTAATAACCGCTTTTACAGCATTTATATTTAATTCATCTAAAAGCCTGTCACCCTCATCTAGTACAATGGTTTGCACAGTATGCGCAGAAATTTTTCTTTTTTGTATCAAGTCTAATATTCTTCCTGCTGAACCCACTACAATATGTGGTTTTTGTTTTAATTTTTCAATTTGTCTTGTCATGCTTGCACTACCTATTATGAGTGCGCTTTTGATTTCCATATTCGAAAATTTAGAAAGCAGTTCTATTTGTTTTTGCACCTGTGCTGCCAATTCATGTGTTGGTGTCAATATTATCACTTGCGTTTTTTTGAGCGCAACATCTATTTTTTCAAATAAAGGTAGTAAATATGCAAATGTTTTGCCTGAACCTGTTTCAGAACGTGCAATCACATCAGTACCTTTTAATATTGCGGGTATGACCTCCTGTTGTATTGCAGTAGGCACAACGATATTCATATCATTTAAACCTTTTTCCAATGCCTCTGAAATACCCAATTTTGTAAATTTCTTTTCATTCATAATGTTTGTCCTTTCTCGCTTATATTTTCAAATTATAGCCTTTTTCTATGTAAAAAGCAAGCACAGACAGCTATCAAAACAGCAAAATATATCGACAATTCATTTAATAAAATGAGTTTATTTTTAAATTAGAAAAATATAGTTATACTCATTTTATTTTTCTTTTTCAAAAGTAAAAGCATGGAAAAAATTCCATGCTTTTATAAAACAAAATTTTCTAATCTTCAATAATATAGGGAATTTGTGAAATCATATTATCAAAATCCTCAAACAAACTGCTTTTTGTTGTACCTAGTTTGCTTGCGGTATCAATATGTTGTTCTACCTCTTGATATCGTTCATTGATTTTATCAAAAAAACCGCATACAGTTCTTAAATCATTATGAGAATCATCAATTACCCTTCCAATTTCTGTCTGAACAGATGTCGCTCCTTCCGAAGCATCTATAATTTTATGAAACAATTCATATATTCTTTCTATTTTAAATGTGCCTGCTCCTATAGATTCCTGAGAAGTTTTAATACTGCCATTTAGTCCTTCTGTTCCCGTTTCCAATGCCTTCACACTGGCATCAACCTCTGTTGCAAGTTTTTTAATGCCATCAGCTAATGTTCTAACTTCTGTTGCAACCACTGCAAAGCCTTTTCCATGTTCTCCTGCTCTTGCTGCCTCAATAGAAGCATTGATAGCAAGTATATTTGTTTGGTCTGCTATGGATTCTATTTTTTCCATATATTGTTTTATTTTTTCCATATCCTGTTGTAAAAGTAAAAAAACATTTTCCATTTCTTTGAAATAGGTATTGACTTCCATAGAAATATTTTTTAAATCTTCTACTTCTGTCTGTGCCTCTGATACAGAATCTGATATATCACCTTTTACATCATCAAATTGATTGGAAACTTGACTAATGCTCTGAAAATTCTGCTCAAAATTATCTAATTTAGAACGAAATTGTTGTGCCTCATTCAAAACACCATCAAAAGAATGACTTATCATATTTAATTCAAAAAGTGCAGAAACTTCTTTCTGTACCAATTCCTTGTGGTATTCTTTTAAACTTTTTACAACGTGCAATATAGGATAAATATTTTTTTCTGATTTTTGTTGTGTATTGTGTATTTCTTTTCTTTCTCCTTTTTTACGAAAGAACATATTTACTTTTCCCCCCTCATTCGAACACAACGCAAGACATAGACTGATTTACAAATTGATTATTAAAGTGTTCTCCATATCCAATAAAACCAGCATGACTTCCCAATGTGCTCATTTCTTTTAAATACTGTTGCATATAATTACTTTGGCTAAATAATTTATATCGAAATAAACAGTTTACAGAAAATATAGCAGATGGATTTTTAAAATCATGACGTATATTCTCTATTGTTTGCTGAACAATTGCCTTATAGTCTCCCAGTTCTAATAACATCAGTACGTCTGAATCATTTACTTGGCGAAAACAAGCCAAAGCATCTCCTTGTACCTCTTTGATAGAAACAATACAAGTATCATTACCGCTAATTTTACCAAAGGGATTTTTAAATGTCTGTGTCAATATTTCCTGTTCTGTTACATGAAGTATATCTTGATATACTTTTTTTGCAGACTGTCCATTTAATGCTCCTATAATATATTTGCCCTTGTCTGTTTTAGAAGCAATAAATCTGTGGTTTTGCATTTTTCGATAAATATTTTCTTTATAAACTTTCACTTTTCCTTTATTATTTTTGATTAGCGCATAAGCTACTGCATCATCATAAATTCTGCCATTTGCTGACACTTTTCCGGCATCGCCTGTTCCGCCTACCAAAGAAACACCTAAAGGCTTTAAAACAGTATGTATTGTTGTTAAAACACAAGCATCATTATTAGAACAAAAATCAATACATATAGTATCTTTATTTGTTGCATTGATTTTTTTTACATCATTTTGCAGGCGAGCAATATACTTTACTGGCATAGTAGATGCATTTTCTAAGACATTTGCTGTAGCTTGTATGCCGTCATAAAAAGCAATGACTCCAACACCATTTTCTTCTACTTTTTTATGATAACTCATTCCTATGCAACCTATACTAGGTACTTGTGGATACATATTTTTAAGTTTTGCTACATGGCTTTCAAACTGTGCTTGATTTGACAATAACATAATAAATGAAGGATTATTCAACCCTTTCACTGCTTCCTCTAAATTTCCCTTGGGGCTATTTCCAAAAAACTGCCTCATTGCGAATGCTCCTCTCTTTTGTGCTATATGATTGCTTATTACATTATACTTCAATACTGTTTGATACTTCAACCATAATTTTTCAAAAACAATAAAAAAGGAGTTTTTAAATATATGTTACTATTTTATAATATGTTATAAAATCAGTTAATTGCTTCAATACCCTGTTTTTTTAATTCTTCTAAATTTTTTTTCATTTCTTGTATACTGCTTTGAGAATGACCTTCCCATTTTGTTATTTCGCCTATAATACGCAATGGTTGTCTACTACGATAAGACCTTGTTGGATTTCCTGGAAATTTTTTATCTGTTAAATTGGGGTCATTTTCAAATGTGCCCGTAGGTTCTACACAATAAATATGTTCTGGCATATCACCAAGCGCAAGTTCTGCTCCCCAAATTGCTGCATTCATAGTAGCAGAAAAATATACAAAATTTGCTTTTTGTCGTTTTCCATAATTAGAACAATAACCTGCTACTAATAAATCTCCCTGTTTTAAATCTGCCTTTGTACCATGATAAAAAGGACCTGCATCTAAAATATTAGCATTGTTTTCTTTGTTTTGATTCATGTTGTACCCTCCTTATAATCAATAATGAGAATACCATTTTACATTGTCATTACTGCAAATACAATACTAGTATTTTATAAATATTTATGATATAATAATAGAAAGAGGGACAATATCAAAATTGTCCCTCTTTTTGTTAATAAAATTCCTTTTGTGGACTCTGTCCACACCTGCAAACTTTTCCCCTAAAAAGTTTGACAAAAAACTTTTAAAGAAAAACTAACGTTTTTCATTATAAAGTCATTATTTCTCAATGAAATACAATACACTTTATAACTATTCTTCTTCTAATTTTAAAACACTCATAAATGCCTGTTGTGGTACTTCTACACTACCAATCTGGCGCATTCTCTTTTTACCTTCTTTTTGTTTTTCAAGCAATTTTCTTTTTCTGGAAATATCTCCACCATAACATTTTGCTAAAACATCTTTTCTCATAGCACTAACTGTTTCTCTTGCAATAATTTTGCTACCAATACTTGCCTGTATGGGTATTTCAAAAAGCTGTCTTGGTATTTCCTTTTTCAATTTTTCGCAAATTCTTCTTCCTCTTTCAATAGAAGTAGATTTATGCACAATAAATGATAATGCATCTACAACTTCTCTATTTACCAATATATCCAATTTTACTAATTCACTTTGCTTATAGCCTGTTAAACTATAATCAAATGATGCATAGCCTCTGCTTCGTGATTTCAATACATCAAAAAAGTCATATATAATTTCATTTAAAGGCATTTCATATATCAACATAGCTCTGTTTTCATCTAAATATTCTGTACTAATATATTCCCCACGTCTTTGCTGACACAATTTCATAATTGCACCAATATATTCTTTAGGCAACATAATTTCTGCTTTTACAATAGGTTCTTCCATATGTTCTATTTTTGCAGGGTCTGGCATATTGCTTGGATTAGAAATTTCTGTTTCTGTGCCATCTGTCAAAAACAGTTTATATATAACACTTGGCGCAGTTGTCACCAAATCTAAATTATATTCTCTCTCCAATCTTTCCTGCACAATTTCCAAATGGAGTAATCCCAAAAATCCGCATCGAAAACCAAATCCTAATGCAACAGATGTTTCTGGTTCAAAAAATAATGCTGCATCGTTTAACTGCAATTTTTCCAATGCCTCTCTCAAATCAGGATATTTTGCACCATCAGCAGGGAATATACCACAATATACCATAGGATTTACTTTTTTGTATCCTGGTAATGCCTCCTTTGTGGGATTATCTGCATCTGTAACCGTATCACCCACACGAGTATCTGCAACATTTTTAATACTTGCTGTAAAATATCCCACCATACCTGCTTCCAATATATCTGTTGGTATAAATCTTCCTGCGCCGAATACGCCTACTTCTACTACATCAAATTCTTTTTCTGTTGCCATCATTTTTACTTTACTGCCTTTTTGCAATGCACCATCAAATACTCTCATAATAACAATAACGCCCTTATATTGGTCATATACAGAGTCAAATACCAATGCCTTCAAAGGTGCATTTCTATCGCCAGAGGGTGCTGGTATATCTGTAACAATTCTCTCAAGCACTTCTTCAATATTGATACCATTTTTTGCTGAAATCATAGGCGCATCTTCTGCTGGAATACCAATAATATCCTCAATTTCCTGTTTTGCCATTTCTGGATTGGCACTAGGCAAATCAATTTTATTGATAACAGGTAATATTTCTAAATCGTTATCTAATGCTAAATAGACATTTGCAAGTGTTTGCGCCTCTATGCCCTGTGCTGCATCTACAATTAACACTGCACCTTCACACGCTGCGAGACTTCTTGAAACTTCATAATTAAAGTCAACGTGTCCAGGGGTATCAATTAAATTAAAAACATATTCTTGACCATTTTTTGCTTTATATACAAGGCGTACAGCCTGTGCTTTTATTGTTATGCCTCTTTCTCTTTCCAAGTCCATGTTGTCAAGTACTTGTTCTTGCATTTCACGCTCTGTCAAAAGTCCTGTTTTTTGTATTAGTCTGTCTGCAAGTGTAGACTTTCCATGGTCAATATGTGCCACAATACAAAAATTTCTAATATTTTCTTGTCCTGTCAAAGACATATGATTTCTCCTTCCTTATTGTGTTCATTATTATTTCATAAAAGTTGTACAACATTATACCACAGTAAAACAATCAAAGTAAACATTTACATAATAGATAATCAAAAATATTACCATCAAAACTATTTTTTGAATAGACATTCTATTTTTTATAATACATTTTTGACACATAAAACCATATAAAAACTCACAAAATATATTTATAAACATTTTTATTAGAAAAAAAGACTGTTTTTTTTAACAAGGGTTAAGAATTTATTAAGTATTTATTCATAAAATGGACATATTTTTCCAGTATACTAATTTCAGAAGTTAAGAGAACCATAAGCATCCCTAACTTCTTATACCGTATCTCCCCGCCCCGGGAGATACCCCCCTTAATGAATAAAAAAAGAAGGCTTGTAATATGGCAAAAACAAAATTAGAAATTTTAGAAATTTATGATTGCGAAATAGTAGATATGAATAGAAGCAAAAAAATAAATAAACAAAAAAGCAAGCGAAAACTTCTTTTTGAAATAATTAAAAATTGCTTCGTATCAGCCTTCCCCAAGGTTGAATGACTATATATTGAATGTTTGACAATATGACAAGCTCCCCTCCTCACATTTGGAGCTGTGTCAACATAATTACCCCCCTCTCTTATGACTGATGATACCCCTTCATCAGTCATTTTTACTTGCTTATTTGTATATTAAATAAGCCCCTTATACCATATTAGTATAAGGAGCTTTATTTATGTATTATTTGTTATCAATCACTTTAATTTCATCATCAGAGAAACCGTCTAAGTTATTATCCCAAAGATATTTTTTCGTTTCAGAAACGATAACACCACTTAATCCTAACAATGCAATACAGTTAGGCCATGCCATCAAACCATTTAATATGTCGGCAATCAGCCATACCAAGTCAAGAGCTGTTACACAGCCAATAAATACAACGATTGTCCAGCAAACTCTAAAAGGCATCAATGCTTTTTTACCTAAAAGATATTCCCAACATTTTTCACCATAGTAAGACCAACCTAATATAGTAGACCATGCAAATGTAATCAAACCAATTGTTAATACAATAGGACCAATTACTGGAATAGCAGAAAATGCGTGTGTTGTTAAATCGCCACCTGTATATAATGTGTTTGTTGCAGGATTGATTGCTGCTTCAGGCTCTTTAATAATTGTAGAAACAAGTACAAGTCCTGTCATAAGACAAACAACGATAGTATCCCAGAATACACCAGACATAGAAACCAATGCTTGACGAACAGGATTTCTTGTTTGAGCTGCTGCGTCTGCGATAGGAGCAGAACCTAAACCAGATTCATTTGTAAACAAACCACGAGATACACCAGAGCGAAGTGCTACCATCAAACCGCCGCCCATGACACCACCAGCGATTGCTTGTTCTGTAAATGCACTTGTGATAATTAATTTGAAAGCTGCGCCTAAATAAGCACCATTTATAATACAAATGATAACACAGCCAAGAATGTAAAGTCCAGCCATTAAAGGAACTAATTTTTCACAAACTTTAGCGATAGATTTTACACCACCAAGTATAACGCAACCAGTACCAACTGTTAAAACGATACCTGTAATAAATGGAGATACATGGAAGTTACTTTGTACCATTGTAGAAATAGAGTTGCCTTGTGTCATGTTACCAATACCAAAACATGCAACACCTGCAAATACTGCAAATGCAATACCTAACCATTTTTGTTTTAAACCATTTTCCAATGCGTACATAGGACCACCAAGCATCATGCCGTCAGCTGTTTTCACTCTGTATTTTACAGCTAAAAGACCTTCGCCATATTTTGTTGCCATACCAAACAAACCTGTTAACCAGCACCAGAACACTGCACCAGGACCACCTGCTGCAATCGCTGTTGCTACACCAACGATATTACCAGTACCAATTGTTGCTGCAAGTGCTGTTGCAAGTGCTGCAAATGAACTAACGTCACCGCTTGCTTCCTTATCAGGTGTTACAGAAAGTTTAATTGCTTTAAATGTGCTCGCTTGTATAAATTTTGTACGGAATGTTAAAATTAAGTGAGTCAGTACCAAAAGTATAAGCATGGGAGCACCCCAGAGTACATTATAAATACTTTGTAATACTTGCATTGTGTTTCCCCCTTTTCATTATTATAAAAATCACCATGTTTGTTATATATTTTGACATTTTATACAGAAAACTAATAAATAATAAATAATTTCTAAAACCATTTTTATGTATTTAATAAAAGCTCCTTTCATCTCTTATTACGCAAATCTGTATTAAATGTTCAAAATATTGCTGATAATTATATTTTAATTGTCTTTTTTTATTTTGCAAGTACATTTTTTATCCTTTTTTTTCCAATTTTAATATTTTAGTCATACAAAATGAACAATAATAAAAAATTTTTTATATTTTTATTATTTATTTTTTCTATTTTGATATTTTTTATTCAAAATTTTGGTAAAACGCATATTTATCATTTTATTTTTAAAATGTCACTTTTAGTTTAATTTCCAAAGTAATTACATTTGTATACTGCTGTCATACAACAGAGAAAAATAAAATTTATTTTATTGGCATTATTTTATTTAATTTTATATTTT
>OFHA01000346.1_pt1 | contig 41408 bp, 29 predicted proteins | sample 1521891 | NCBI WGS metagenome assembly OFHA01 (sample SAMEA3504089, study PRJEB24116) | mouse gut metagenome | biome: mouse gut; feature: mouse-associated habitat; material: faeces | place: Denmark | collected 2011
TCCATTGAAAATCGCTTCGCGATGGGATTTTTGCACTCCTGAATCATGTTCTTACAGTCTTTGCATCAGAATGCAAAGACCTGCCTGAACTGCTGCTCTTTTTTAAACACGCTTTAGAAATGCCCGTGCAGTTTCCATATCTTCCGGTGTTGTTACTTTTATATTGCTGTAGCTTCCTTCTACTATTTTTACTTCCTGGTTCAGCACCGTTTCCAGAACCATCGCATCATCGGTCACATTCTGTATGTTCCGTGATACGAGCTCCTGATAGGCCCTGTATATCAGCGGATAGCGGAATGCCTGCGGCGTCTGCATCATCCATACCCTGTCACGCGGCGGGGTCAAAACGGCAGTGCCCGTTTCATCCACAATCCTTACCGTGTCCTTTGCCGGAACCGCCGCAATGCCAGAGCCTGACTCCAGCGCAGACCGAATCGTACGGTTTATGATTTCATCCGTTACAAACGGCCTTGCCCCGTCATGAATCAGCACAATATCCGGTTCTTGTGCTGCACGGAGCCCTTCATATACGGATAAATACCGTTCGCTGCCGCCCGGCACAACACTGCGTACTTTGCAAAAGCCGTATTTGTCCACAATTTCCCTCCGGCACCAGTCTGTTTCGTTTTTCCCGGTTACCAGTATGACCTCATCCACGCTGCTGTGCTCAAATACCTGCAGCGCATAATAAATAAGAGGATAGCCGCCCAGCTCCATAAACTGCTTTTGGATGCCGCTGTTCATGCGGCTTCCCCTTCCTGCTGCCAGCACAATCGCTGCTGCTTTCATATACTCCCTGCCTTTCCAGTATGTCTGCCTGTAAACAGGGATTATCCCAGTTTCAGGTTCGGCACAGCGTTCAGCGTCCAGTCATCCCGCCTGCCTTTTTTGTACTCGTAATATGCCGCCGTGCCAATCATGGCTGCATTATCGGTACACAGAACCGGCGACGGACTATAAAACCGCACGCCGCGCTCCCGGCACGCTGCTTCCATGCTGCTTCGCAGCGCGCTGTTGGAAGCGACACCGCCGGCAATCGCAAATTTTTCCGCATGAAACTGTTCCACTGCACGCATTGCATTATCCACAAGCACATCTACAACGGCTTTTTGAAACGATGCCGCTACATCTTCCCCGATAACCGGAATCTGCTTCATCCTGCATCCGTTCAGGTAATTCAGCACCGAAGATTTCAGGCCGCTGAACGAAAAGTCGTATTCGCTTCCGCCGACCTTTGCCCTTGGAAAATGAATCGCATCCGGATTGCCGCTGCGGGCGGCCTTTTCGATTTTGGGGCCGCCCGGGTAGCCAAGCCCGATAGCCCTTGCCGCTTTGTCAAAAGCCTCACCCGCAGCGTCATCCCTTGTTCTTCCAATCACTTCATACACCCCGTAATCAGCTGCATTTACGAGATGTGTATGCCCGCCGGAAACTACCAGGCATAAAAAAGGCGGTTCCAGGTCTTTATTTTCGATATAATTGGCACTGATATGGCCTTCTATATGATGCACGCCGATTAATGGCAGCTGCTTTGCATATGCTATGGCTTTCGCCTCTGCAACCCCTACAAGCAGCGCGCCGACCAGTCCCGGCCCATAGGTCACGGCAATGGCATCCATGTCATCCAGCCCCATTCCGGCTGTTTCCAATGCCTGCCCGATAACCTGATTGATTCTTTCGATATGCTTGCGGGACGCTATTTCCGGCACCACGCCCCCATATAAGGTATGAATGTCAATCTGCGAAGATATAATATTAGACCTGACATCCCTTCCGCCGACAACAACTGCTGCCGCCGTTTCATCACAGGAGCTTTCAATTGCAAGAATCCTGATATCCTGACTGTCCAATGTGCAATCCTCCCATAAAATAAGTCTTTATCCCGTACCGGCACTTTTATATGTTCCGTTCGACCACCAGCTCCTGGCCTGTACCGGCATTTTTCCGGCAGCGCCATATACTCCAGCCTGCCGCCCTGCCTTAATCCTCCTGCGGCGCGGCAGAAATATGGTAAGTCAGGATTTTCCACCGTTTGTCCTTATCCTGGCGCAGCAGGTATGTCTGGTATGTACGGGTAAATTCGCCCTGCTTTTCTTTCATAAAATAAGCGGCCGCGACATAAGCACCCTTTTTTCCCTCAATTTCCGTAAACTGCACTTCGTCCGTAGCGCAGACACTGGTCTGCAGTATCTTTCTGGATTCTTCCTTATATACAGCCAGTTCTTCCAGAAAACGGGTTTTGTATAAATCCAGCGGGTTTTCTGCCAGCAGTTCTTCATCCATCAGCTTTCTTGCCTGAGCTGCCAGCCTGTCAAACTGTTCGGTATCGTATTCCCCGCCATAGGCGCATTCGATAATACGGTTGTAAAATTTAATCACTTCCCGCGGTGTCGGCGGATAAGATGTATCAAGCTGTCTGGACAGCACCTGCTCCAGCTGCGTGACTTCGACATCATCCTCTGCTGCCTTTGTCTTCCGGTGCGTCATCTGGTAATAGCATCCGACAATCAGCGCAATGACTAACACCGCTGTTATCCCAAGCTTCAAATGTTTTTTCATGCAAAGCCCTCCTTTCATCCTGCTTCTGCCAGAATTTTGAAAAGCCGTTTCCATTCAAACACCTGCGCGGAAAACGGACATTGACGGGCTGTACAAAATACAGCACGGCTAATCTTCAAAATTCATTTCTATCATCCTGCCATCTTTTCCAAGGCTCGCATTTGGAAAAATCTCACGCACTTTCGGCATATAATCCTCTGCCCGGACAAGCGACGGCGAGAAATGTGTCAGCCACAGCTCCTTTGCCTGGGACTGCCTGGCCACCTGTGCAGCCTCGTAAAAGGTCATATGCTTATACTGCCTTGCCTTGGCCAGCTTTTCTTCTTCCGCATACATGCCCTCACAGATAAGCAGGTCGCTGCCCCTGGCATTTTTTACCAGCAGTTCTGCAGGCCGGGTGTCTGTGCAGTAAGCAAGCTTAATGCCTTTGCGGGGCGGTCCCATGACAAGCGACGGTTCATACACGGTTCCTTCATATTCAATACTGGAACCTTTTTGCAGAATGCTCCAGTAATTTTTCGGAATCCCATATCCGAGCGCCTTTTGTGCATCAAAACGCCCCTGGCGCTCTATCTCTATCGTATAGCCATAACAGATGACATTATGCTTCACCATAAATGCCGTTATTTTATAGCCATGCAGCCGGAATACCTGTTCCGGTTCTGTAATTTCCGTACAGCAGACCTCAAACGGCAGCTCCGGCGCAATCACGCGCAGCGCGGACACCACCCTTTTTAAGCCTTTCGGCCCAATCAGCGTCAGCGGCTCTGTCCGTTCGGCATTTCCCATGGTCAGGAGCAGGCCCGGCAGGCCGCTGATATGGTCCGCATGATAATGCGTAAAACAGATAACATCAATCGGATGAAAGCTCCATCCTGCCTTTTTTACCGCAATCTGCGTTCCTTCCCCGCAGTCTATCATCAGGCTGCTGCCATTATACCTCGTCATCAGCGATGTGAGGTAGCGGTACGGAAGCGGCATCATGCCCGCAGTTCCCAGCAGACAAACATCTAACATTTCAACACCTTCATTTCTGTCAATACAGCTATAGCAATTCCAGCTCCTGCGATTCTTCCGGCGGCCTTGCAAACGTCTGCACCCATGCGTCAAAGCAGTCTTCGCAGACCGTTACTTTCTGCCGGACGCCATCCCTGCCTGAAAAGTACCCCCAGCTCTTTTCAATTACAACGCAGTCTTCCAGCGCAATCTGCATGTTTTCTTTCATCTTGATTTGTTTTCCACAGCAATTGCAGTATACTTCTTTCATCTTCTACCTCCCGGATGCCTGCAGCATCTTTGTGCCTTGTGTCCAGTTTTCTGTATACAGTATAAACGAACGGAAGGAAAGAATATAGCGGGAATGACTGGCTATTTGCCTAACTGTTTCAAATTTTAGTTTTTCTTTCTTTTCATTATTTATCGGCAAAATCATGCATCATCACCAGTGCATCATCATCCGGATGCATATAATAATGCCTGCGGATGCCGGTTTTTTGAAAGGACAGCCCCTCATACAGCCGTATGGCCGGTTCATTCCGGCTGCGGACTTCCAGAAACATGCGCTGTGCGCCTCTTTCCCGCGCATGCTTCATTGTTTTTAACAGCAGCATTGCTGCAATGCCCCTCCTTCGGTATTGCGGCGCAACTGCGATATTAGCAATCTCTCCTTCATCCGCTGCAAGATAGCAGATGCAGTACCCTGCCACCCTGTCTGCGTCACATGCCGCATAAAACAGGACATGTTTCATGAAAAGCACATCCTGAAAGGACTGCAAAGACCACGGCATGGAAAATATTTCCGCTTCCATGGCAGCAATTTCAGGAATATGCTCGATATCTGCATTTATAATTCTTACATTTAATTTTCCTGTATCTTTCTTATGCATACAGCAGATTTCCTTATTATTTATTTTTTTCAAACCTGTCCGGCAAGCCGGTTTTCACTGCCAGCCTCCATCCGTTCCCGCTCTGCCTGGGACATGCGCAGATATTCCGGACGGTGCTCTGCGGCTGTCTGTATCTTTCCTTCCCGGTAATACTGCATCGCGAGCACTGCCACAGAGGCTGCCCGCTGCTTGTTCAGATGCGCCGGCGCAAATGCATAGGGCAGCGTGCAGTGTTCCCGGATATACGGAGCGTACACGGCTGCACCATCGCCCAGAAAGACAGCGGCGCTTTCCTGTTCCTGAATTTTTCCCAGGATTTCATCAATGCCGGCTGCACGCTGTTCCAAAACCACATGCATCCGGAAGCCCTCAAACCGGTACAGTCCTGTATACACCTGATTTCTCCTGGCATCCATCAGCGGGCAGACAAGCGCCCCGCTGCCGGCCAGGTTATACGCAAGTGCATCCACCGTCGGTACCTGTACCACAGGCTTGTCCAGCGCCATGGCAAGCCCCTTTGCCGTAGCGGAACCAATGCGAAGGCCTGTAAAAGAGCCGGGCCCTCCGGCAGCTGCAACCGCATCAATCGAAGAAAGGTCGAGCTCGAGCATCCGCACAATTTCATCTATCATGGGCAGCAGCGTCTGCGAGTGTGTTTTTTTATAATTTACCGTATACTCTGCAAGGAGATTATCATCTTCTGCAACAGCTGCACTGGCAACGATGCCAGAGCTGTCTATAGCCAGTATTTTCATGTCATTCTCCATTTCCTGTGTACGCCGCACTGCACTCAGGATTCCACACAGATGCGGCGGTAATCAAAGCCTTTTTCCAGATTTTTTTCAATGGTGATTTTCTGGTGTCCGGACGGCATCAGCCCTTCAATCAGCTCCGCCCATTCTACAAGCGTAAACCCGTTCCCGTAAAAGTAATCTTCATAGCCGATTTCTTCCATTTCTTCCAGGTCTGAAATCCGGCAGACATCAAAATGATAAAACGGCATCCGCCCGCCTTCATATACCTGTACGATTGTAAATGTCGGGCTGCATACCGGCTCTGTAATGCCAAGTCCGTCCGCAATGCCCTGAGCCAGTGCTGTCTTTCCGGCTCCAAGCTCCCCGGATAGCGCGCAGATGCTGCCGGGCTTTAGCTCCTGAGCGATTTTTCTTCCCAGCTGTGCCGTTTCTTCGGGGGAATATGTTTCATATACCATTTGCCTTCCTCTTTCCTTCCCGTTTGGAATTTTATAACCGCATTCCGTTTTCCTTCATTTTGAACCGGTATGTTTCCAGGTGCTCTCTGGCAGTCCGGCGGATGGCGTCATATTCCTGCACCACCTGCGCCCTTGGAATAATAAATGCATTGCGCGGATTGATGCAGACAAGAATGTTGTGCTTTGTGGCAACAATCCGGTAAACCTGGCTCCATTCCAGCGTGGAGCTCATCTCGCCCTGCGACGTTGTAATGCCGGTATCATCTATGGTATAGTGCAGCGCATTTTTGAAAACAGGCGAACCGGCCACCTGCTGCTTCGAGCGCAGGTAAAGCGTCACCGGCGTGTAAATAAGCAGCAGGACACCCAGGGCCGCGCACATCAAGGCACGGGATGCATCTGCCTGCCCCCATGCCTTCCCTGCCGCAGCAAAAGCAAGCGCCGAAGCAAGCAGCGCCAGATAGCCGCTGGCCGTTGTATATGCATGATAAAGATTGTAACGGTACATATCAATTGTATGAAGCTGAATGTCAAATTCTGTTTTCATATAACTCCTTTTATCCTGATCCATATCCCGGCAGCTGTATTCTGCCAGTACGGATGTATTATCCTGATACCTGCATCCCTTCGCCTGCCGCGTCCAGCTGTCCCGTTAAATCCAGATAAAAATTCACAGAAGTCTGCCTGATATACGGGCTTATCCACAAAATCCCTATGCCGGCCGACAAAACTCCGAGAATATTCCAGCCAGCAAAGCTGACATCCAGCCAGAACCGGCGCATTTTATTTCCCTTCATCAGCTGGCGTGACCTGCGGAATCCTTCCGCCACTGTCATCTGCGGATTATCAATATAGAGCGGGTAAACCAGCCCAAACATATAAAATACATACAGCTGTACAGCCGCTGCCGCAAGGACTGCCACGGCAATCATCAGCCAGGACGACGGTTTTGTGATATCTAAAAGGACAACGCATCCTGCAGCAGGCAGCGCCGGAACAAGCAGGATGGCGGTCAGAATCACTGCGGCCAGAATAAACCTGTCCGGACAGCTGCGGAACGTCCAGAACAGGTCTTTCCAGGTAAACGGCTGGTTTTGTGCCAGACGCAGATGCATCCGCAGCAGCCCGGCTGACAGAAGCTGGCTGAGTATTTCAACGATAACTGCTGCGGCCAGATACATTGCCATAACAGCATCCAGCTGCGGCGACAGCCCGGCCGTAAACGGCGACAGCAGAAGCGCCGGTATCAGGAAGCTGGCCAGCATGGACACAGCCATGACTGTATAATTACCATTTAAAAATTCGCGGGCGAGTCTTTTCAGCTCGCCCGATGTCCGCTTTGTCATAAACATATGCTCCCTCAGGCCACATAGTCAACATTGGCCCCTTTTAAACGAATGGCATCCTGTGCCTTTTTATTTTTCTGGTATGGATTCGATTCATTCGGGTAAGCAATCGAAGTGCTTGTCGTTCCCCCGGCTACATACGATGTTCCGCATTCCGGACAGACAGATGTGCGCAGTGACACGCTGCAGGAAACGACCTTTCCATTATTTTTGGCTGCTTTCTCGTATGCATTCGCAACGTGCTGCTGCTCGTGCGCCTTAACCGTCGATGCAGATGCCTGCGGGGATATATGCCCGGGTGCCTTAAAGGACACGTCTGTTTCATTGGAGCCATCCTGGTATTTGCGCTCCTTGCAGGTCTGGCACTCCGCCGGGGATGATTTGCGTCCGCTTTTTACTTTGTGCTCGTCATCTGTCCCGGCCGGCACCTTTGCTGCCTGCCCTGCGCCATCCGGCTGAATCCGTCCGGACAGCGTGCCCGCAGAACCGGACTGGGACTGTGCGCCTGCATTTCCGGAAAAAGATGCGCCCGCATATGCATATGGATTGTACGAACCGGAAATTCCTCCTATTGTCATATAAATACCTCCTGAATTCTGTATCTGTTTTATAAAAGATATGTTATAATCAGTGTGATTTTAAACTGCAATCATTATATCACATAATCACAGGAATAGAAACAGCAATGAAGAAAACGATAAAAATTTTGTGCAAAAAAACGAACCGGAAAAGAAAACGCACCATCGAGGATGACTTTTTCTTTCTCGGCTGTGCAGTGCTGGCCTGCGCTGCTGCTGCCGCAGCGGTTTTGCATATCTGGCCCGGCCTGCGGCAAGTGCTGCGGCTGCCGCCCTGCCTGTTTCACCTGATAACCGGATATTACTGCCCGGGCTGCGGCGGCACGCGGGCTGTCCGGGCACTTTTCAAGGGACACCTTTTAAAATCCGCCTATTACCATCCCATCGTGCCATATGCTGCGGCAGTCTGTACAGCCTTTATGGCCACGCAGGCCGCCGAACGCCTGAGCCGCGGAAAATACGCCTGCGGCATGCGTTACCGCAGCTGCTATGTCTGGACTGCCGCTGCAATTATCGCTGTTAATTTTATAATCAAAAACGCACTGCATCATTTCTGCGGATTTATATTATAACAGCCAAAAACCGCAGCAGTGAAAAACCGGCCTGTTTCTGCCAGTTTATCACTGCTGCGCAAAGCCAGCGTTTCTGCCGGTTTATTCCACAGGCGGCAGCATGGAGCTGTACGCCTCCATCATCTCCTGGTACGCTTCCCAGAACGCTTCCAGGCTTCCGTACTGCACAAGCATCGCAAAAAAAGCCCCGGCCAGCAGCACCGCTGACAGGACAACTGCCGCGCAGCTGACCCAGAGGGCCGTTTTCGCGTTCCGCGACATTGTCTGTTCACCGCCTTTGGAAAGCAGCGCAAAGATAATTCCCATAATTCCACAGATAAATGACAGATACACACAGCAGACCGTTGAAACTGCTATGGCACTTAAAACAATAGCGGCTGTTGTCATTGGCACAGAACGCCTGTCCTGCGGCTGCTGGCTGTTCTGGTACATAGATATTCCTCCTTTGCCCGATTCCAAACAGTATAGCACGATGGACGGAAAAAGACAATGCCGGGATTGCCCTGACTATAAGGTTTCTTTATGCAACCCGGAATATATATTTGTTTTCCGCGTTTTTCAATGTGCCGTCTGCAATCCTGTCAACCGGATTTTGAAATGCTTCTATTTTTATCCCCTGCATGCTCCGGTAATCAAACAGGACATTCAAAAGATAATACGCATCCTTTTTCTTTACCGCAAGCTTCATCTGTTCATTGGAAATATATAAGATATCTCTTACCATGCTGGACGTCGTATGCGTCTTTACCTCAAAATAGAACACCGTTTCGATATCCTTTTGCTGAATGGCCATCCGTATATCATATCCCGGCTGGGCGGCTCCCTGTGCATCCGGGTAAGAAATAACAGCGCCGCAGCCTGCTTCCCCGTCTTTTGCAAGCCGGATTTCCGCTGCAGACTCCCACACGGGCTCATATCCCTGTCCCGTCAGATACTCCCGCAGCTGCATAAACGCATACCGCTCACCCGCTTTTCCAATTTCACGCAGCCGCTCCTGCATTTCATCGGGCTGGTAAAACGCAGAAAGGCTGTCATCATAAATCAAATCGTTTTCGCCATCAAAATGATATGCAATTTTCTGCGCAGGATTTTGCATCCCCGCTTCCTGTGCTTCCACTTCGGCTTTCTGTACCGCAGTCCGCATCTGTACAATCTTATCCATCGCTTCCTGCAGGCTGCCTGTGTCCAGTTCTTCCAGCAGCTTTTCATATTCATTCGCTTTTTTCTGAATCACGACGGCTGCTTTTGCCGTCAGAAGCCGCATCTGGTCTTCCTCTTTCCAAAATGCCGGAAAAAGCCGTTCTGCTTCCGCGTAATGCTCCTGAATCCAGGCTAACAGCTTTGTACAGGACTCCTGATAAGCAATCTCTGCTTCCGATAAATCCTGCTTTGTCAGAAGGCCGTTCACTGCCATGCTGATTTTCTGTGCAAGCTCCATATCCGTACACACATGAGGACACGCATGCATCTGCGTTACCTCCTGGTCCAGCAGCATCCCATAAATGCCGCAGTTGTCATCAAATCCGGCAAACCCTTCTGCAATTTCTTTTAATTCCGGGTGGGTAATCCCATCCTTTTGCAAATCTTCTAAAAAATGCAGTGTTCCATTCTGGTCCGGATAAATATTACTATTAAATCCATTTATATATTCTGCCGCTTTTTGCAAAATCCCGTTATACCAGCGATAAAATCCCCCTTCTGCTGCCCTGGAAAAATACGTTTTGACCTCTGCCAGGCATGACTGGCTGCGGATATCCTGAATGATTTCCTGCAATACGCCCGTATACGCATTTTTCCATAAAAAGCTTTCCGTGTGCTGCTTCAAAGGCTCATATTCCGGCAGCTCCACATGCCATCCTGCGCTGGCAAGGCGGTACAGTTCTTCATCCGGGCAGCAGGCAAGCATCCTGCTCCATGCATGATGCCACGCACTCATGCACCATTCACTGAACGCAGAGAAATTCACTACCCGGAAATTCCTGTTTGAACGCCTGGAAATATAATTATACAGTTCCATAACCGGGTATTCCTGCATCTGCGAAACGCCCGCTTCCAGAAACTCCGGATGAAGCAGCTTTTCCCGGATGCGGATTTGGTCTTCGTTTGCAGGCAGCCGGTCTAGCTCCTCGCTGACATCTTTCAGGCTCTCCGGTATTTCCGATGAACGGTAAAGCTCATATATCCGGAACAGCTTTCTCTGTTTCCATTCCATTTCACTCTGGTTTGGAAAAACTGCCATCTCTCCGGAGCTGATTCCAGCTGCTGTCTCACGGTTCTCCATTCCAAGCCGGTACAGCATCCGGCACCAGTCCATGGCAGGCATCCGTGTCTCATCCAGCGAGCCGGAAAGCAGCATCTGCGCCTGTTCCAGCAGGTCCCTTAACTGTTTTACCTTCTTCTTATGCTGTTCGTAGCCTGCAAAGGCTTCCAGCCAGCCATCATCTCCTTCCGGCGTCAGGCATCCTTTTAATGCGGACAGCAGCTTTTTCACGCCTTCCCGCTCTTTCTGCGTCGGTGCACTTACCAGCCACATCCCGTCCGTTTCCAGGCTGACAGGCCCGGATGATGTCTGAATCAGCGGTTCATGGGACACGATTTCATAAACCGCTTCATACAAATGCGTTTTGACCCAGCTTTCTGACATTTCCTTATCCGGCCTCCACGCTGGAATGGAAACCAGATGCTCCAGCCCCTGGCAGCCGGACTGCGCCATTTCATGCACAAACTGCCCATAAAGACAGACTGCGCGCTGCATAACTGCTTTATTGGCAAGTGCGTCCTTGGAATTTTCATTATCTACCAGCGTTATCCCGCTTCGCGGTTCATTTGTTTTAAATTCCCTGCTATTGAGTACAGCCGGAAACGGAAATTTTTCTGCACCAATCAGCGGAAAATCCACAAAGATACGCGGAACCGTCTCAGGGATTTTCAAAAACCCCTTCTCTGCATCCATGCATGCTGCAATCGTCAGGCTATCCTGGCAGCCATAAATCATCTGATGCTCTGTCTGCTTCCTGCCAGACGGGCCTTCTGCCGTTTCCTTTATAGCCAGACGCCGGAATGCGCCGCCTGCCGGACCGTCTTCCCCGCGCTCAAACCAGATGGTTTCCACTTCCCCGTTCCGATGATATTCCAGCTCCACGCTGCCAATCTGCCCGGAAAACAGCAGCACATACAATATGGTCTCCCGCAAATCATCCATTCCGGTTTTTGCAATTTTGTAATTGCGCTCCCCTTCTAAGTGATAAATAAAACGGGTATTGAGCACCTCTCTGTCAAAATCACGGAGTTCTCTTTCTTCATCCGCCTTTTTCAGTTCTTCCATCGTCTGAAAAATGCTTGCTAAAATATCTTCTTTCTGTACACCCCTGCGGTCAATTTTTACAGAAAAAGGCTTATACGGAAGCCCTTCATCCTTTAAGACCGACTGGATTTCCACAATCTCGCTTAACTGATACGTTGTCATAAATCCAGTCCCGAACTGGCCGACCGTACTGCCGTCTGGACTTTTAGAAGATACCTGGTTTACAATGGATAAAATGTCTTTTGTGCGAAACGGCATTCCATTATGCGAAAATACCAGCCTGTCTTTATAAAGTGCCGCTTTCACCCGGACTGGCTGGTCCGGGTAAGCCGTATCACGGCTGTTTTGCAGCAGTTCCATAATCCATCTTCTGGCCTGCCCGATATCACTCACATTGCGAATACGGTCCATATGCTGCAGGATTTTCGCCGCTATTCCGTTCTGGTATACTTTTTCAATACTTTGATTGATAATATCGCTGTAATTCATAAATAAAAACCACCTTTCTTCTTTCGTATTTGTACTGCCTTTTCTATATTCCGGCATTGAATTACTGCTGCTCTTTATGTTCTGTTTCTTTTAATAAATGATACCAGAGCCAGCGGTTTAAAAATGTAACTTCCATCTTTATTTCTTTTACCTGCATCGCATACATGTCAAAGAAGACCGTCATTTCTTTTTTCGCAGTATCATCCAGAAGTAACCAGGATTCTAAATCCCCTGTTTCATCCGGTTTTAAGTATACCCGTTCTGCATAGTCCAAAGACCGATAGCAGTTTTGGCACATCAGCATCGGCAGGCTGGCATTCTGCTCCTGATACCGATGTGATATATATCCAATCTTCAAAAGGGATTTTTCAGCAAGCAGAACCGCACCGCACACCGGACATTTCCTGTCTTCTGCTTTCTTTTCTCCATATCCCCTGGCATGCGCCCATCTTCTCTTTTCCTGTTCCTTATAGCAGATGTCAAATCTTTGAATCAGCACGCTTTTCCGCCAATCTTTCTCTTTGCCTCCTTTCTCATTCCACCGGTTCGCAATTTTTTCTGTCTTTTCTTTTGCTGCATTTTTTCCAGCTTCCTTAAGCTTCGTATGGCTATCCCATCCAGCCAGCTCATCCAGCTCCATAGCAGCCATATCCTGATATGGTTTATTCCCGGCATACTCATACTCATTGCAGTCAAATTGTTCACAAAGCATTTTACCAAATACACGCTCATGTTTCCCGAATAAAATCACAGACAGCTTTCTCTTGCCATTCTCCTCTACACACCCCCAGCAGTATAAATCCTTGTTTCCCGTCGGGCAGTCCACAGCATACACTCTGTCTTCCACAAATTCTCTAAGTGTCATCTGCCCCAGGTCTTCAAGTGTCGGCTGCCCCAGGATTGCATTTAATATTTTGTCAGCCTGTTTCTTACTGACTTGTTCATTGAATCTATTTTTGATATTTTGGGGAATTTTTTTTACTGCATTGCTCTTATTTTGTACAAATAAAAAGGCTGGTTTCGGGATTTGATTATCTTTGGAACATTTTTTGCTAAAATAATCCTTATCAAATTCTTCAATTATTTCACAAAATCCATTATTCCATAATAATGTCTTATCCTCATCCCTACCTTTCTCGTTCTCTTTTGAAAAATACTCCTCGAAAAACTTGCGAAACAGTAGCAGCAGCTTGTCTTTTTTGTCATTTTTGTCTTTTATGTCTTTTATGTCTTTTATGATGTCCTGCACGTTTTCCAGAAATTCCTTCACTCCATCGGCCCAGTCATTCCATCCGTATATATTTAAAACCTCTGCTGCCAGCTTGTCTTTTTCGTTTTTGATATAGTATTCATAAAATTCTTTTTTTCCGATTTCATCCTTTAAGTTTTTCAGATGCTTGATAATCTCATTTTTCAATTCATCAGAATCATCACGGCTGCCTGGCAGGTCGTAAACAACATTCTGGTCTTCTATTTTGCCAGATTCTGCATAATATGTATCTTTTGTAAGCGGAACAATCTCTGCTCCGGCTGTACTCCCATACAAAATCCCGCCCTTTTCTATCCATTTCAAAATCCGTTTTTTTATTTCAGGAAACAATTCCTTTTCGCAAAATAACTCTCCCTGAATCTCGTTTAGCAGTTCCCGCCTTTTTTCTTTATCCGAAATCTTTTTCACTTCGACTATTATCCTCTGCACCATGTTTTTTATATCATCGTCTTCCTGATGCAGCGAAACTTTCTTTTCATTTCCGTTTCTTTTATACAGCAAATACGGGAATTCCAATAACTCGGAAAAACATTCTTTAACTGCCTCTGCTTCTGCTGGCGGAAAACCTTTCTCAAAACCTTTATCATAAATGCCATCTTTTGAAAAATATAATTTCCGGAATGCGTTTACCCTTGGACAGATATTGACATACTTGACTACATGTACATCCCCTTCCAATTCGATTCCGTCTGGAAAGATATCTGACTTATCTTCCAATTCGATTCCGTCTGGAAAGATATCTGACTTAAGTTCCCTGTTTCCAATGCACTGATATAATGCACCCTGGTCTTTATCGTTCAAACAGCTCAGCTTACAAAATATTCGTAAAATTCCTCGATACATATTGTAACGGTTGTTATCTGAAGCATAAGCTTCTTTTAAACCCTGAAACCAATCGACAAACTTTTTCTCATATTCCGCTTTTTTTCCACTCTCTCTAACTTCTGTTATTCTTCTAACAATATAATTTACTATCACATACTCTATGCTGTGCCAGTGTGCATCAGACTCGCCGTTAATTATTTTCACAGCATATCCTGCCTTTTTCAGACGTTCCTTCTCCTCAGAACTGTATTCTTTCGAATCCAAAATCATCTTCATTAACTTCTTATAATCACTATCTTCCTTATCATTCCAAGTATCATCACCATAATAGAGAAATAAAATTCCATTTTTATATCCATTTCCAGATTCATATTTATATGTGTCAAATCCATCCAGACCTTCTTGTATATGAAACCACTTATACATATACTCTGGCAAAATCACAAACCTATCATAAGGCTCTGATACTTGATTATCTTGAGAATTGGAATTAGCGTCCGGGTCCCATTGATTCAGGCTGCATGCTTCATAGGCATTACCATTCCTCGTAGTTCTGATAAACGGTACAGACATCAGACACTCTTTCCAGGAAAGTCCCTTCCAGACATCTTTATTCAGGTAATCAGACGGGAAGTACTGGAACAAATTCTTTAAATCTATGATATTTTCCCTGTTTTCATTCCCCGGTTCCTCATTATTAGAGAACTCGCGGAAAATTTTACTAAATGCAGAATTCTCCCCGCACAATGCCGCCTTTAATATTTCTTTGTTCCAGGTTTCCAGATTCGATTCCCCTGCACAGCCCTCCTTCAGGCTCTTTCTGCTGTCATCCAGTTCCAGCAGCGGAATATTGACATAAAATGGAAGATTCAGCTTAAAGTTCCTGACTGGCAGTGTACAGTAAACACATGCCCCGTCGCTGTTTTCCATACAGTCTTTCTTCTCCGGTTTCGGAAATAGAATGGTCATTTCCCGCTTTTTGTCAAACACCTCCTTTTTCTGTTCGCGGCATGCAGACAGGCGTTTGGCCCAGTACGGATTATGTTTTATGATTTCCTTTATGCTTTCTTCGTTAAATTCCAGTTTATGTTTTTTCTGAATAAAATGCTCTTTCAGGTATGTCTCTTTTGGGAAATCAAACGTTTCACCAGCTATATCAAACTTAACATTTTCTATCCTGTCCAAAAACAGGTACAGCTGTTTCTCGTTTTCCGACAAAGCCCCTTTTGGCAGGCCCGGCATTTCTATTTGTCCATTTCTTCTGTACAGTTCTATCACGGTCCACCCTGCTTCGCCTGTTTCAGCCGGTTTTCCATAATTTACATTCTTCCCATCTTCCCCGGAAAATGCAAATTGCGGAATTGGATAGTACTTCTTGTCATTTTCTCTCCATTCCTCTTTCCCAGGCTCACATATAATCTTATTATTGTCTCCGATTTTAATCTCTGCCGGCCTGTCTTCCAGCGTACATGTAACATCCCTGCTATGAATAACGGCTTTGTAAAAAACATTGTAAATACTTTTAAATCCAGTCCCTTTCCGTCCTTCCCTTGCTTCGCCAGACAGGTCATTGCCCGAATTTCCGCTGGTGCAGACTGCCATAAAATCCCTGACCGAAAATCCCCGGTCCATATATTTCAGCTTCAATGCCGGCTTATCGTCCTGGCTGCCTGAATCAATCGTTATATACAGTGTCTTGTCCTGTGCATCCTCTGGTATATGGTCATTCGCATTTTGCAAAAGCTCGCTCCATATGTCGTTATCGCAGCCGCTTTCCGGTCTTTTGTCTATATTGAACTTCGCAGCAAGAGCACAAATATCACGCAGCTGCTCCAGCTGCACTTTATCCGCTGAAGTAACCGGCTCTTTTTTTTCTAACAGGTCATTCTTTATCGATTCATGTTCCCTTACAATGTCAAGCCCCGTTTCTATCGAAGCAAGACACTCTTTCGCGTATTTTTCCTCTGCTGCCTTTAAAATAACCGTCCCGCCGAACCTTACATATTCTGTCTTTAACTCTGGCCAGATATAAATATGTTCCACTGCCGGAATGCTCTCGATTTTTTTCAGCACAGCAAATATATGTTCCATCTCTGTATTTTCATCCAGGCTTTCCGCATCCTTATCACAAAGCTGATACTTTCTTTCAAATGACGTTTCATTTAAAGCTTTGCATATTCCCTCTGTCCAATTGTCCTTTGGCGGCAGTTCAAAAAAATCTTCCTTTCCTCTTTCACTTTCTGCATGGCATAAAATACCTAATCTTTCCACCTGCTCCAGGTCTTCCTTTTCAGCCTGTTCTCTAAAATCCCTGTACTTTAAGCCCCATAATGCAATCAGGTTTTTTTTCATCGATTTTTCTTCAGGCCGCTTCGGCTTATTCTTAATCACGCGCTCTGTATAGGCAGGCCAGCCGGTATTTTCTTCACCGCACATGCCTGCAATCCGTTTCATAATTTCTTTCCATAATGCAAACGAGCATTCCGCTTTATCTTTCCAGGATGAAATTATCCCATCCCACCAATTATCTGGCTTTGCATCCGTTTTATTCCAGATTGGATTGTCATAAAACAGCTCCTGAATCTGCCCGTTACCCAGCCTGTTTTTACTTTCTTCATAAAACGCCAGCCATTTATTCGAGCTGTATGCCCCATCGATACCAGCCCAGCCCTTTGCAAATCCGTTTTCCCGGTCAATGCTCATCCAAAACTCTGCGTCTTCCAGAGACCATCGTTCTTCTGCCTTCTCTGTCTGCACCCGGATGACCTTCAGCTGTTTTTCGTATTTTTTGTCTGGCAGCAGCGTACAGACACTGGCTTTTTTGTCTGCCAGCAGCTTCTCAGCCACTCTATCAAAATCTATCGCAAGCAGATGATTGACATACCCGGCTTTTTTGTCTGCCCTGATTCTCGATTCGGACACCCCCAGTGCCCTCACTGCATCCCAGCCTTGTTTTGTCTGTATATTGTATCTGATTACAGAATGGACATCTGAGCCTTCCAGATATGTGAACAGGTCTGCCTCTGTTACCTGATTATCCCTGATTCCCTTTTCCAGTATGCCAGACTCCCACTTGTTAAACACCACTGGCCTGTCTGCAAAGCGAATCCATCCCTTTCCGTCCAGTCTCTGCAGCAGCTCCATATTCTGAAAAATCTGAAATATCCGGTCCCCGTCTTTTTCTTTGCAGAATTCATTCAGCCTTTCCACATCCTTGTTGTTGTCCGCTTCAAAAAATTGATGATTGTCTTCCTCATACTGCGGAAGATACGAAAGCACATCCATTCCCCTGTCACGCATATACTCGAACGCTGCTTCCAGCAGGCATTTCCCGCCGTCTTCCCTGGATTCAAATACCTCACGAAACAGCCGCCTGTTCCATTTCGTTGTCTGCCCGTCCATGTCTGCAGCTTCATGGCTGTCTCCTTTCATTTCAGACAGCCACATACAGCTCCGGTCCTCATTCAGTTCAAATGGAATCTGAATGGATAACGGGGCTTTTATTTTCGAAAACGTCGGAAGGTAAGTATACAGGTTCCCTTTTTGAATTTCGTTTTCTCCATCTTTCAGCCCGCAGTCCTGCGGCGCCAGCAGGATAACCGGGTATGTCACGGCCTCTGCGGCGTTTTTGTCTTCCCTGTTAACTTCCCTGTTATATTCATCCTCGTCCGAAAATATTTCTTTGTAATGAGAGCTGTACTCGTCATATGTAAATTTAACGGATTGCTCCACCCGGATGCATTCCAGTGATTCTGTCTCTGTTTCACCGTTCACAACCATCTCGTAATCAATTTTTTCTGTGCCTTTTTTTATCCCCCCTTCTCCTTCGTTTTCTGTACAGTTTCTTTGCATAATCAGTTTTTTGTCTTTATAGGAAATGCTTAACTGGTCAATTTTTGAAGTAAATAAAATCGGACAGTTCTGCAGGATTTTTTCCCTGCTGCATGGTTCTGCCCCATATTTTTTCATCAGTCCGTTGTATACTTCCTCCCCTTGCATGTTTCCGTCTTTGAAATCCAGAATCATTTTCGTCCCTGAGTCATTATTGCCCCCAATCCACTCCGGCTCAAAATTATCCGGAGTAAGCTTGAAATGATAAGGCCCGCTGTGTATGTGAACGGCTTTGCATATGGAAAAAATGGTCTTGAACCCAATTCCTTTCTCGCCGATAATACGCTTCCGCTTTTTCTTTCTCTTATTTGACTGTCCGATTGTCGTAATTGCCAGAATATCTGCATACGTCATTCCCTTCTCTGGATATGATACTGTCATTTTTTTATCCTCAATCACAATCTCCAGCTTTTTTTCAGTCACATTTTCCGGGTACTCGCAGTCATCTGCATTCTGAATCAGCTCATATACATAACGCTGCGGGTCATTGTTGATTTTTTTTGCAAAATCAAGCAGCTTGCTGGAAATATTATTGTCTGTACTTCCCTTATGCCTGTAAGCCTGCAGCAGTTTTATAAATTCTTTTGGAAACTTTTTCCATGAATCATCCTCCATTTCCTCCTGCTCCGATAAAAATTCCCAAAACATCTTCTGACATTCATCCGTCTTAACCTTCTCAAGCGTGTCATCGCTGATGCCGCTGCTGTCACAGAAAAGCTTCTTTACCTCGTCCTTATTCAGAAATTTTTTCATCAAATCTTTTCCAGGCTGCTCCGATATGCCTGTCCCGTTTTCCATTTTCGGTTCCGACTCTAACATGCACCGCTGTAACATCCATTCCAGGTCGTTTCTGACTGGCGTTGTCATACTGCATTTTTTTAATAATTCATCATATTCTATTTCTATAGCTTCTATCTTTGGCATAAAATCCCCTCCTGTTCTTATTCCCGGCCCGCATGCGGTTCTGTTTCCCACTCTTTTAAATACTGGAACTGGTCTTTATAATCATCCACGCTTATCTGTGTGCCCTCCGTGCCAAACTCCAGTTTCATCATATCATGGCAATACAGGCATCCTGGTTCTTTCTCTTTATATTTGCGCTTCACATATTCTGTACAGCATTCGATAAACTGCTCCTGTTCGCTTTTATCTCCCCCGTCAGACTTCCCAAACCATTTCTCTGTCAGTTCTTTTATTTGTTTCTTATATCTTTCCAGATAAATCTTCTGTATGCTCTCACCGCTGTCCTTGTCTTCCAGGATATCGATATAAAAATCCGTCAGCCTTTTTTTGTATTCTCCTGACATCCCGTCTAATTCTTCATAACAATCCTGCGCCTTCTGCATCCTGTCTAATTCTTCATAACAATCCTGCGCCTTCTTCGATGTCCAGCCCCTTTCTTTTTCTTTAAAATGCCATTCTAAAAATTTTTTTGATATCTTTTTCGCAGTCTCTTTTGAATCTCCTACTGCAGCTCCTGCCGAAGCTTCTTTTGAAGTTTTATCTGCTTTTTTCTGTTCCTCCTGTTCTTTTTGTTTAAAATAATCATCGATATATTTTTTTACGCATTCTTTTATGTATTTGTCAGCATTCTGAGGAAGTATATTCAATACAGATACCTTATCCTTTTTGCTGAGTTCTTCTACAATCCGGCACTTTTCTACAATTATCTCCCCAAACAGTCTTTTATCATAACCTTCGTCCATCAGCATATAAAATACTTCCGGCTTATCTTTCTGCCCTTTGCGGTAAATCCGGCCATTGCGCTGCCCAATCCCGGCAGGCGTATACGGTAAATCATAATGAACCAGATAATGGCAGAACTGTAAATTAAGCCCTTCTTTCAACACATCTGAGCAGATTAGAATCGAAGACTCCTGGCATTTCTCAAATGCTGCTTTGTATTCCCTGATTTTATTTTCTTTCGTCTTCCCCGTAATCATAAAAGTCTGATAGTTTTTTGACAGTTTTTCATTTAAATAGCTGCACGTCGTAAGAAAACAGGAAAATACAATCACCTTCAGATTCTTCTGAGATTCCTTCTCCTTCAGATATTCGAAAAGCTCTTTCAGGCTTTCTAATTTGCTGTCTGTCTTCCATTGTTCCAGCTGGCTGCACAGTTTTTCATAATTATTTTCACCTTTTTCCAGCTGCAATTCATCTTCCTTATCCATCTCATCCAGCTGCAATTCATCTTCCTTATCCATCTCATCAAAATGCCCGTCTTCTTCCACATACTGTTTCAGCGAATAAAAAGAACTGGACGATATGCGTTTTAAGAATCCTGTCCTTCTTCCATATTTACCCTCAAAAATGTCCCTAATAATCTCACGCTCACAGTCACTGGCTTCTATCACGTCTCCTGGTTCGCCATTCTTTTCTATCACGTCTCCTGGTTCGCCATTCTTCCCGCATCCGCCTCCAAACCGGATGCTGAGTATCTGGTCATAGCAGTTCGCCTCTGCCTGTAACGTCGTGGTTACAGCATATTCTGCCTGTTCATCGCCACGCAGCAGCTTCTCGATATTTTTGTAATCATGCTCACTATTAAAAACAGGAGTCGCTGTCATAAAAATCCGGAGTTTTCCCCGGTCCGGTTCTTCCCCGTTTTTCCTGCGTTCCATCTCGCTGATACAGCTCCACCGTTTTCCTCCGTTTCGGATGTAATGCGCCTCATCAAGAATCAGGACGTCATAAGGATAGATAATCTCAAGCTTTTCTTCCTGGCTGCCTTCCCGATTCGATGTAAAAAAAGAATACGGCACAATGCTGATTTGCCCCAAACTGCAGTTTTTCTGATAATTTATGGCACTGATTCCAAAATATTCCGCCAATTCTGATTCCCAGTTTTCGCAAAGCTTCACCGGACATAAAATCAGCACTGTGCAGTCCGGATTCGTGTACAGCAGTTCCCGCAGAATAATTCCGGCTTCAAAGGTCTTGCCAACACCGACCTCATCCGTAATCAGCAGGTTTTTCCCGTTCCACTCATATGCTCCATTTTTCCATTCCATAATCTTATGAAACGGACGGTACTGATAAGGATTAAACAGCGCTTTGCTGTTAAACAGCGCTTTTGGTACCTTTATTTGATTCTTTTCTTCCATTTTATACATCCCCCTTATTTTTACGGTATACACACAGAACCTGAAATAACATTACTCTAAATCATCCTTCACACAGACTCTGCATTCCAAAATATTTCATCCAGACAGCAAACGCTTTCTTATGCAGAACCGCGCCGTCTTCCTGTCTATGCGGAAGCCACTCTGTCCCGTCCTTCTCTCTGGCTTCCTGGTTTTCCTGGACCGGATTCTTCCGGTTCATGCATTCACAAAATCTGTCCTGGTAACGGGCGAACGCCTTCTGTTTCCCATCTGCTTCCCCCATCGACTCTTTTACTTCTCCAAACGCTGCTATGACAGCTGCCAGCAGTTTATAGTTTGGATAAAAGTTTTTTACAGCCATTTCGATATATGCATCCAGCCAGTTTTCCAAAAATGATACATACTGCTGCCTGTCTTCTTCCTGCAGCAGCTGCCTGTCTTTCCAGTGCTGGAAGCATTCCCGAAAGAACATTGCATTTGCATCTTCCCCCTTCCCCGCCTGCCTTTCCAGATTTAAAAAGTCCCATCCGTACCATCCCAGCGTCTTTACCAGAAAGTCCGCCATAAACCGGCATCCTTCTTTCCATGTACGTTCTTGAATAAGCAGCAAAGACAGCAGCGCAAACTCCGTTATCTTTTTTTCTTCCCCTTCCCTTCCAATTTCATTACGGCATATCTGCAGGGCATCACTGTAATACTCTGCAAACAGCTTAATCTCACCATTCAAAAACAATAAAACGATACGGTTTTCCTTCGTATAAACTCTGCCGAGGCTTGTAAACCTGTTCCACCCGCCCCCTATCCATTGGCCGCAGTTATCTTCGCGCAGCTCCTTGGGCAGGTTTTTTATCCTTTCTGACGCATTGCGGCAAAACAGTTCCGGCTGCGGAGACATCCTGTAAGCAGCAAGATAATTTTCCGGTACCATATCCAGGAAAAACGCAAGCTCATAAAAATGCCCTGCTTTTTTTTCATCCCCCGCACAGGCAGCAGCATGGGCGATTCGAAATGCAATCTGACTGCACTTACTGCTTTGTCTGGGTTCTTCCCAGCCCAGCGCTTCTTCCCCGACCGCAATCATCTTCCCATAGTCACTGCCCGGTATGAGATTCATTGCTTTTAAATATAAATCCAGATATTCCTTTTCGTCCAGGTAACGGTTCGAAAAGATTGGCTCTGTTTTCTCAATCCGTGCCTGTTTTATAATTTCATCCACCTGTTTACAAGTAAAAAAAGAGCTTTGAAGCATCTGGCCCGCTTTATCATTTCCCTGTCTTGCTTCTTTCCTTAAGAATTCAAGCCATGATACCCAAAATTCCGGCATATCCGCAAGCGGCGGCAGTCCGGGCAGTTCTGAAAAATTCAAATACTTGCTGTTATCAGAAAAACTGAAATCATATGTTGTACGAACCATAACCTGGTAAACAGCCTGCACCCTCTGTTCTTTTTTTGCCGTACAGTATACCGCATAGCATGCATAATTATACAATTCATCCAGATTTTCTGTCACCAGCTTCCCTGCAATCAGTTCTTTCAAATCAAGAAAGCAGTATTGTGCTGTACGCACAAATACTCTTGTATTCAGCATCAGGGCAAAGAGACGCACTGCCTGCCCGTACATTCCATGAGAAACGCATTCCCGCATCAGGGCCGCGCTTTCTTCATAAATCTTTCCAATGCCGCATTTGTCACAGTAATGACATTCATATTCAAATTCTTCAAATTCGTTGCAGTACCAGCCCTCTGCATGCAGACACAATTCCGTATTATCAATCTTTGCAAACAGCCCTTCCAGTCTCTGATACTCTTTGTGTAAATCCATTTCCCATACCCCCTGTTTTTTATATTTGTGCCTCGTCAGCACCGGCAGCTTCCTTCTCTTCATGATACCACAGCCATCCGTCAGTTTCATCCCTGTAACTAAGAAATCGTATTGCAGGGCTGCATTCCAAAATATTTCATCCAGGCAGCAAGCGCCTTTTTATACAAAACCGCGTTGTCTTCCTGTCTATCTTTCGTCCAGGCAGCAAGCGCCTTCTTATATCGAACGGCTTCGTCTTCCTGTCTGTGCGGAAACCACTCTGCCCATCCCTCCTCTCTGGCTGTCTGGTTCCCACGGTTCATGCATGCACAGAATCTGTCCTGGTACCGGGAAAATGCCTTTTGTTTCCCATCTGTTTCCCCCATCGACTCTTTTACTTCCCCGAATGCTGCTATGACAGCTGCCAGCAGTTTAAAGTCGGCATGAAAATTTTTTGCAGCCATTTCGATATAGGCATCCAGCCAGTTTTCCAGGTATAATACATACTGCTGCCTGGCTTCTTCCAAAAGCTGCTGCCTGTCTTTCCAGTGCTGGAAGCATTCCTGAAAGAACGTTACATTTGCTTCTTCCCCCTTCCCCGCCTGCTTTCCCAGCCATACAAAACCCTGCCTGTACCAATCCTTTGCCAGAAATTCTGCCATAAACCGGCATCCTTCTTTCCATGTACGTTCTTTGAAAAGCAGCAATGACAGCAGCGCAAACTCTGTTATTATTTTTTCTTTCCCTCTCATGTCAGCTCTATTGCGGCATATCTGCAGGGCTTCACTGTAATACTCCGCAAACAATTTCATCTCACCGTTAAGAAACAATAAAACGATACGGTTTTCCTTCGTATAGATTCTCCCGCTTTCTGTATAACTGTTCCACCCGCCCCCTATCCAGCCGCTGCGGTTATCTTCGCACAGCTCCTTGGGCAGGTTTTTTATCCTTTCCGACGCATGCCGGCAAAACAGTTCCGGCTGCGGAGACATCCTGTAAGCGGCAAGATAATTTTTCGGTACCATGTCCAGGAAAAATGCAAGCTCATAAAAATGCCCTGCTTTGTTTTCATTCCCCGCACAGGCAGCGGCATGGGCTATTCGAAATGCAATTTCACTGCATTGTATGCTTTGCCGGTATTTCTCCAGGCCCAGCGCTTCTTCCCCGACCGCAATCTTCTTCCCATAGTCGCTGCAAGGTATAGCATCCATGGCTTCTAAATATAACTCCAGATATGTCTTTCTGCCCCAGGCTCTCCCATAACCCAGAAAAAATGGCTTTATTTTCTCAAGCCGCGCCTGTTTTATCATTTCATCCGCCTGTTTACAGTTTAAAACAGATTTTTCAAGCATCTGGCACGCCTTCTTGTTTCCCTGCCCTGCTTCTTCCCTTAAGAATCCAAGCCATGACGCCCAAAATTCCTGCATATCCGCAAGCGGCGGCAGTCCGGGCAGTTCTGAAAAATCCAGATACTTACTATTATCCGAAAATCCGGAATCATCTGCCTTACCAGCCATAACCTGGTATACAGCCTGCACCCTCTGTTCTTTTTTTGCCGTGCAGTATACCGCATAGCATGCATAGTTATATAACGCATCCAGGTCTTCTGCCACCAGCTTCTCCTCAATCATTCCATTCAAATCGAGAAAGCGGCATTGTTCTGCCCGCACAAATATCTTTGTATGCACCATCAGGGCAAACAGGCGCAATGCCTGCCTGTATATTCCATGAGAAACGCATTCCCGCATCAGGGCCGCGCTTTCTTCATAAATCTTTCCAATGCCGCATTCATCACGGTAATCAAATTCATATTCAAATTCTTCAAATTCATTGCAGGACAAAAAACACTCTGCATGCAAAAACAATTCTGTATTATCAATCTTTGCAAACATCCCTTCCATTCTCTCATACGCTTTGTGCAAATCCATTCCCCATACCTCCTGTTTTTTTATATTCGTGCCTCAGCAGCACTGTCAGCTTCCTTTGCTTTATGATACCAGTACTATCCGCCAGTTTCATCCCTGTATCTCGGAAATCGTATCTGGCACGAAATATTTTTATATCCGCACCTCAATTTCTTAATTACAGGGATGCGTTTCAGCTTTTTTTATGATAATCTGGCATCATATCACAGCAAACACCAGACTTTCATTTACAAAGGAGGCTATATGGACCATTTAAAAACGAAAAAATCAGCACAGTATCAGGAGTTGAAAAACAGAATCTTCACAGAGATTCAGAAAAATTATATTGACAGCAGCGCGAAGGCGAACACCGGGCAGCTGAAATTCTTTAAAGGCCTGCTCACCGGAAATCTCGCTGTTGCGATTAAAAAACGATTGAGAAAAGAAAGACGTTTCCTTCATTATCTGGAAGAAAATATTTTAGAGGATGCCAGCGAAACCATTTCCTTTTTTGACAAAGAAAAAAACTGGGAAGCTTTCCTGTCTTCTCCATACTGCCCCAGCCCGGAAATCTATAACACCGCGTTTAACGAAGCAGACTTTCAGATGCCGCACTTTCTATTGATACAAAAAGCAGAGAAAAATATGGAAAAGGAATTTCTTCATTACTATCACTATGCTGATAACAAGAATTTGACAGATGACAGCAAAAGCTCGAAAAAAGATGATGCGTATATTAATCTGCTGTTTAGTACTGCCTTTTATGAAATCTGCCTATATGAATTTGCCAAAATACTGCCCAGATTACCGGAACCAGACACCAGCATGCAGGAATCGCAGACCTTAGGCAGTCTTTCCCCGCAAATCTTTTCTGATGATTTACCGAAGGACCGGGAGGAATCGTTAAAGCTGCTGGACTTCCTCATAACAGATTATAAGAAAATACAGCTTAAAGCCCTGATCATGTTTTTTTACAATTATTTTATTATGCAAACAATGAATCTCTATGCCATGCTGCGCATGATTGCCATCATCGAATACGTGAGTCTTCATGCCACAGACCCGAAAGCAGGCGATGCAGACAGCCTGGCACCAGAAGGACTGGCACAAACAGAAGCAAATTTCTGGATGAAGCTGCAGAAGAAGTGGGAAAAACAGGGAACGCGCTCTCTGTTTACTTACACAATCATTACCAATCACCTGGAAGCATACTGCAAAAAATTTACCAGTATGTATCAGAAATACAATATTTCCAGCCATCTCCATCCTGATTTGAAACCACCGTATACAGAGGATTTTTACAGATGTGAAGCAGATATGCACTGCTATATTAAGATATTGGAAAAACGCTCCCGGTTTTTCCAGCGGCTGACCTGGAACAAAACATCATCCTGCCAGGCAGATTGTAAAAACCAGCCAGATAAAAGCATCAAAACGGAATTCGAACAGCTGGAAAATGAGCTGCTGGACGCTGCCGGACAATTTGCGGTACCAATCGTGTTTGCGACAAAAGCTATCATGGATTTAAAATAAACTGACAGCATGCCAGATTCAGGTCCATTCCTGCTGTTCGAAACTGCAAAAAATTTAGCTGGGACAGTTCCTAAGCAAAATATATACAAGATATCGTATAGAAGAATGATTTATACCAGCTATATCTTGTATCATTTTTCTTAATGCGACAGCCCCAGCTCCGCATGCGCTTGACTAGCACGCATCCATTAACGTATAATAGCCTTATTCTGTGTCCCGGCCTTCCAGCCGCAGGCTTTCCGCCGCGCACAGAAGCGTATGCGGATTCATACGCAAAATTTACAGAAAGGTGCATGCCATGCATGCGACAAGCAGAATACGACCATGGACATTATCAAGACTTTAGCACAGGAACTGCAAATCCGGGCGGGACAGGCCGAAGCGGCTGTCAGGCTCATCGATGAGGGAAATACGATTCCGTTCATCGCACGCTACCGTAAGGAAGCAACGGGCTCCTTAAACGACGAGGTACTGCGCCAGCTTTCGGAACGGCTGGGCTACCTGCGGAACCTGGAAGATAAAAAGCAGCAGGTCATTGCCAGCATCGAGGAGCAGGGAAAACTGACCGCAGAACTGAAAGCCCAGATAGAAGCCGCCCAGACACTCGTTGTGGTCGATGACCTGTACCGGCCGTACCGGCCGAAGCGCCGGACAAGGGCCGCCATTGCAAAAGAAAAGGGACTGGAGCCGCTTGCTGATATTATCCGGCTGCAGATGACAGGAAAGCCGCTCGAAGAAGAAGCCCTTGCATTTATCGACGAAGAAAAGGGCGTGGGCACGGCATCCGATGCGATAAACGGCGCTTCGGATATTATTGCCGAAGCCATTTCCGATGAAGCAGATTACCGCATCCGCATCCGCGAAATGACCGTGAAAAAAGGCATGATAGCTTCTGCTGCCAAAGACCCGCAGGCGGAATCTGTCTATGAGATGTATTATGAATTTTCGGAAGGCATCTCGAAAATTGCCGGACACCGCATCCTGGCGTTAAACCGCGGCGAAGCAGAAAAAGTGCTGACTGTCAAAATCGAAGCCCCGCAGGAGGATATTATCCGGTATCTGGAAAAGCAGGTCATTGCCCGGGACAATCCTTATACAGCGCCTGTATTAAAAGCCATCATCGCAGACAGCTACCAGCGCCTGATTGCTCCGGCTATCGAGCGCGAAATCCGCAGCAGCCTGACAGAAACCGCCGAAGACGGTGCCATCCGCGTATTCGGCAAAAACCTTGAGCAGCTTTTGATGCAGCCGCCGATTGCCGGACAGGTCGTGCTTGGCTGGGACCCGGCGTTTCGTACCGGATGCAAAATCTGCGTGGCAGACCCGACCGGAAAGGTATTAGATACGACGGTGATTTACCCGACACCCCCGCAGAACAAGGTTACAGAATCCAAAGCAGTTATCCGGGATTTGATATACAAATACAATGTCACTTTAATTTCACTCGGAAACGGAACTGCTTCCAGGGAATCCGAGATGATAATTGTGGATTTATTAAAGGAGCTGGACCGTCCGGTACAGTATGTGATTGTAAACGAAGCCGGGGCTTCGGTGTATTCCGCAAGCAGGCTTGCCACCGAAGAATTTCCGAATTTTGATGTCGGGCAGCGCAGTGCGGCATCCATGGCCAGGCGCCTGCAGGACCCGCTGGCGGAGCTGGTCAAAATCGACCCGAAATCCATCGGCGTCGGGCAGTACCAGCACGACATGAACCAGAAAAAGCTGAACGAAGCTTTATCCGGCGTCGTCGAAGACTGCGTAAACAAGGTCGGCGTAGACCTGAACACTGCCTCTGCCTCCCTGCTGGAATATATTTCCGGCATTAACAAAACGATTGCCCGCAACATCGTTGCATACCGTGAAGAAAACGGACGCTTTGAATCCCGCGCCCAGCTTTTGAAGGTTGCAAAGCTCGGCCCGAAGGCCTATGAGCAGTGTGCCGGATTTACACGCATTCTCCATGGAAAAAATCCGCTGGATGCAACAGCTGTGCACCCGGAAAGCTACGAAGCTGCCAAAAAGCTGCTGTCCCGGCTCGGCTATGAACCGCAGGATATTACAGCCGGAAACCTGAAAGGCATCTGCAAAAAAATCAGGGATTACAAAAAACTCGCTGCCGAACTGGAAGTCGGTGAAATTACGCTGCAGGATATTGCAAAGGAACTGGAAAAACCAGCCCGTGACCCGCGTGAGGATATGCCAAAGCCGATTCTGCGCAGCGATGTGCTGGAAATGAAAGACCTGACGGAAGGCATGATTTTAAAAGGAACTGTCCGCAATGTCATTGATTTTGGCGTCTTTGTGGATATCGGCGTGCATCAGGACGGACTAGTACATATTTCCCAGATTTGTGACCGTTTTATTAAGCATCCGCTCGAAGCCGTGCATGTAGGAGATGTCGTAGACGTAAAGGTAATGAGCGTTGACCTTGCCCGCAAACGGATTCAGCTGACCATGAAGGGCATCTGACCAGGCTGCCGCCAGGCCCGGCAAAGACTGCAGGATAAGCAGGCGGAAGCTATGTAAATACAGACAGGAGAATGCCCTGCGCAGCCTGTGGATGTGAGAAAATAAATCTCTGCATATCCAGGCATCGCAGGGCACTCCCCTTTTTTGTATGTCAATACCACTTATATTTCGATTTATATTTCTATTTCGAATTATATTTCGATTTAATGAAAACGGATTCTCTGGATTATTCCAAGCGCAGCCGCTTTCTGTTCAAATTCTTCCTCTGTCAGAAGCCCGGTCACAAACCCGGTCTCACCGGAAATTTCCGGCACTTCCACATATTCCACGGCGCCAAATACGTTTTCTGCTGCCGCGCGGTCTGCCTGCGTGCGCACAAAAAACCTGGATGGCTGCTTTTTATAATCTGCAATTTCGAGCTTTTCCGGCTCCCATACAAGCTCGATGTGCTTTCCGATATGCTTTGCCAGCTCTACGATATCGGCTACAACAGCGCTTGCCGTCGGAAGGCTTCCTGCGCCGCTTCCGTAAAACATGGCATCGCCAAGCATGTTTCCGCGCACGAATACGGCATTGAATACCCCGTTTACGGTATACAGCGGATGTTCCCTGGAAAGGAGAAACGGTGCTACCATCACCGTATATGTATCTCCTGTCTGCCTGCTTGCAGCGAGCAGCTTAATGACGCGGCCCATTTTTTTTGCATATAAAATATCGGTGGCCGTGATTTTGCTGATTCCTTCGGTGTAAATGTCTTCAAAATCGACCTGCTGCCCGGCGATAAGCGACGTCAGGATTGCGATTTTGCGCCCGGCATCATGGCCTTCGATATCCGCAGTCGGGTCTTTTTCTGCAAAGCCTTTGTCCTGTGCATCTTTTAACGCTTCCTCAAAGCTGCATCCGTCTTCGGCCATGCGGGTCATCATGTAATTGGTCGTGCCGTTTACAATACCGTTTATTTCCTCAATACGGTCTGCGGTCAGGCAGGAATTCAGGGCACGGATAATCGGAATGCCGCCTCCTACGCTTGCTTCAAACATAAAGTTTACATTGTGTGCTTTTGCAGCTGCTATCAGCTTGGAGCCATGCACTGCAACAAGCGCCTTATTCGAAGTCGTTACGCTCTTTCCGGCTTCCAGCATGGCATTTACAAACGTATAGGCCGGTTCCACGCCGCCCATGCTTTCTACAACAATCGATATCTCCGGATCCTGTGCAATGATTTTGTAATCATGCACGACTTTATCCTGAACCGGGCTGCCCTCAAAATCACGCAGGTCGAGGATATATTTTACCTCGACCCCTTCGCCGATTTTTTTGCAGATACTGTCCTGATTCGTTTCGATTACCTGAACAACGCCAGAACCGATAATCCCGTAGCCCATAACTGCAATCTTTATCATAATAACCTGTGCTCCCTTACTCTAATAATATTCACAGCCAGCTTCCGGCTTTTCCGGCCCCGCTGTTATTTTGAAAGTGAAACCCACTTTAAATAAGCATTGATAAACAAATCCAGTTCTCCGTCCATGACCGCCCCGACATTTCCGCTTTCTGCATTGGTACGGTGGTCCTTGACCATTGTGTACGGCTGCATGACATAAGAACGTATCTGGTTTCCCCAGCCGATGTCGGTCACTTCGCCGCGGATGCCGGCTTCCTTCTGCGCCTGTTCTTCCTGTTTTAACAGATAGAGCTTGGATTTTAACATCTGCATGGCTTTGTCCTTGTTCATATGCTGGGAACGCTCATTCTGGCAGGTAACGACAATTCCGGTCGGAAAATGTGTAATGCGGATAGCAGATGATGTCTTGTTGATATGCTGCCCGCCCGCACCGCTGGAACGGTACGTGTCTATGCGGATGTCCTCGTCCCTGACCTCAATGTCGATGTCTTCCTCAATATCCGGCATGACATCACAGGACACAAACGATGTCTGGCGCTTTCCGGCTGCGTTAAACGGCGAAATGCGTACCAGGCGGTGCACGCCTTTTTCGGATTTGAGGTAACCATATGCATTGGTGCCGTTTACCTGAAATGTAACCGATTTGATGCCGGCTTCTTCTCCTTCGTGATAGTCCAGCACTTCCAGCTCAAAGCCCCTGGCGGATGCCCACCTTGTATACATCCGGTACAGCATCGAAGCCCAGTCGCAGGATTCCGTGCCCCCTGCACCTGCATTTAACGAAACAATCGCACTGTCTGCGTCATATTCGCCAGAAAGCAGTGTTTTAATGCGGATTGCCTCAAACTGCTGCTCATATTCCTGCATGGCTTCTTCAATTTCAGGAATCAGGGAAAGATCGCCTTCTTCTTCCCCCATCACAAGCAGTGTTTCGATATCCTCATACCTCGTTTTCAGTTCGGTATATGTGTTCATATCGTCTTTCAGGCTTTTTAATTCTTTCATTTTCTTCTGGGATTCCTGCGCATCATTCCAGAAATCCGGCGCTTCCATTTCACGCTCTAATTCTTCTGCCTTTTTCCCCTTATTCGCGAGGTCAAAGTGAATCCCTCAATTCCAGTAATGGTTTCGTATAGCTATTTAACGTATAGCGGTATTGGTCAAATTCTACCATTCTTTCACCAGCTTTCTTTGATATTTTCAAAACACGGTACGAGTATAACACAAATCCGGCAGAAAATCCAGTTCTGCCGGGAATGATTTTTCAAGTAACCTAATCCATGGCTTTCAGCTCACGGACTGCCCTGCGCACCTGATTGTCTTTTGTATAGTCGTAATCTTCGTCTTCTTTTCCGGTATATTTGTATTTCAGCTCAATATCCGGTTCGATTCCCTTTCCATGGATGTTCTCGCCTTTTGGCGTAAAATATTTTGCGGTCGTCAGCTTTATCGCGCTGTCATCCGTCAGCGGACGCACAGTCTGCACAATGCCTTTCCCGTAAGTCGTCGTGCCTATCAGGATGCCGTAATCATAATCGCGGATTGCCCCCGCAAAGATTTCTGAGCTGCTCGCGCTGTTGCCGTTGATTAGAACAGCCATTGGAAGGTCCAGGTAATGCTCTGCATCCGATACTTCTTCCTGGCGGCTGCCGTATTTATCTTCGGTATACACAATCAGCCCTTCCGGCAGGATATAGTCCAGAATTTCGGTAACGGAAGTGAGCATCCCGCCCGGATTGTCCCGCAGGTCAATCACTGCTTTTTCCATGCCCTGCGCAATCAGCTCCTCTGTCTGCTGCTTAAACGCCTGTGCAGTCGCTTCCCCGAATTCTGCAATTCCGATATAGCCGATATTGTCTTCCAGCATCATGCCCTGTACCGTCGGCACATCGACCTTGCTGCGCCTGACTCGGAATTCAAGCGGCTCGCGTTCCCCTTCCCTGGAAACTACCAGACGCACCTTGCTGTTTTCTTCCCCGCGGATATGCGTGACCAGTTCGGTCAGCTGCATGGATGCAGCATCGATATCTTCCACCTGCAGCACCTTGTCTCCGGCTTTGAGCCCTGCCTTCTGCGCAGGCGTACCATCATAAATGCGCACAATATAAACTTCCATTGTCTCGGAATTCTGCTGCAGCACGGCACCGATGCCCGAATACTGCGCGCCGGCTGAAATCATCAGTTCTTCGTATTCTTCTTTTGTATAATAAGCGGAATAAGGGTCATTCAGGCTGGCAAACAGCCCTTTATACAGGCCGTCTGTCAGGTCCTCTGTGTCCACATCTTCGTAATAATAGCTTTCGATAACCGCAGCCAGTTCATTGATTTTTGCACGCACGGGGTTAGTGACCAGATTGCCGGAGAATGCCCCGCCGCCGATGCTGATGCGTCCCTGCAGCCAGAACATGCCGGCAGCTCCCAGAAGAAGCAAAACGGCAAGGGTTGCGGTCACGCCCGCAAGCATGCCCTTCGCAAAGCCGTTCCCGGACTTCTTTTTCTCTGCCAGTTCTGCCTGTTCCAGCTGCAGTTCCTTTAGAAATTGACGGGCTTTTATTTCTGCATCATCCCTGTCTTTTTTATCTTTATTTTCTTTCTTATCCTTATTGTCCTTATTGTCCCTGCTTTGTTCCATATACAGATACCCTGCTGTCCATCTTTTTTTATTTTATTCGCTCCTGCACGCATTCATACAGACTTATGCCGGATTTTCCACAGACAGCCGCATTCGTTTCTGTGGCAGCTGATTTTTCATCCCATTCACGGTTCCTGGTACAGACAGTGATTATACCCGCAGATGCTTGCGGATGGTAAACGCGCTTCCGATAAATCCGATGCCAATGCCAAGTGCCACGGCAGCCGGAAGCAGCGTCTGGAATACCTCGTTGACCGGAAGAAACGTCATCAGGCTGCTTAAAAAGCTGAATTTATCCGATACAAACTGTATCATTTTTTCATAAAGACTGTAAAAAATCAGCATTGGAAGAACAGACCCTATCAGCCCTATCATAATGCCTTCCACATAAAACGGTGCTTTTACAAAATAATCCGAGGCCCCTATCAGCTTCATAATGCTGATTTCTTCCTTGCGGACGGTAATGCCGATTGATACGGTATTGCTGATAAGGAAAATGGCAACTGCAAACAGTATCATGATAATGCCCATGGACACATAGCCGACCAGACGGTTAAAATCGGTCAGCATATTTGCAACGGATTCAGACTGGCGTACTTCCCGGACCCCTGCAAGCGATTCCAGATGCTTTACCAGCTCCTGCTGCTCAGATACGTCTTGCAGGTACACCTCGTAGCTGGCCAGCTTGTCGAGCGGGTTATCATCGCCGTAAATTTCGTCTGCTTCCCCTTCTTCATAAAACATGTTTTTAAATTCTTCCCAGGCAGCATCTGCCGACACGTAATTCTGGTCTAATACGCCCGGTGCCATTTTAATGGCCTGCCCGATAGCCTGAATCTGTTCTTCGGATGCATCCTCGTCAAAAAAAACGGTAATCGCCACGCCTTTTTCCACATCCCGCACCATGGACTGGAAATTGGCAACAATGGCATAAAACAGGCCGAATAAAAAAATACAGGCTGTCATCGTTGCAATGGATGCTGTGGAAAACAGCTTATTTCTCCAGATATTGATAATTCCCTGTTTCATGGAATAGAAAAGTCCGCTAATCCTCATCGAAAAAACCTCCCGGCCACTTATCCTCTGTCCATTTATCCCCGGCAGCTCCCATGCCGTCCTCCCCGGATGTTACAGCTTCTTTCTGTACGGTTTCACCGCTGCTGCTGTCATTGATAATAACCCCTTTCTCGATTTCAATCACGCGTTTTTTCATAATGCGCACAATTTCCAGATTATGCGTAACGACAACGACCGTTGTGCCGCGGGCGTTGATTTCCTCGAGCAGGTTCATGATTTCCCATGCATTGTTATTATCCAGGTTTCCGGTCGGCTCGTCTGCCAGCAGGATTTTTGGCTGGTTGACAAGCGCACGCGCAATCGCCACGCGCTGCTGCTCCCCGCCGGAAAGCTGCTTTGGATAAGAGCGGTATTTGGCAGCAAGCCCTACCATAGACAGCACCTGCGGCACCTTCTTGCGGATAACCCTGCCAGGCTGCCCGATGACGCGCATGGCAAACCCGACATTGTCATATACATTCCGGTCCTTTAACAGCCGGAAGTCCTGAAAAACAACGCCAATCTGGCGGCGGAACACCGGTATCTGCCTGTGCCGTATGCCGCCCAGTTCCTGCTTATTTATGTATATTTTTCCTTCGGACGGCTCCAGTTCTTTCAGCAGCAGCTTAATCAGCGTGGATTTCCCCGAACCGCTGTCGCCCACGACAAACACAAACTCCCCTTCCTTTATCTGAATCGAAACATCATTCAGTGCAGGAATTCCTTCCGAATAAGATTTACTCACATTATCCAGCCGAATCATAGATTCTTCCATTCCTCCTAATAATCCAGTGTTTCCATATATTTCATATATTTTACAACCATAAGCGCAATTTTAAACGTAATGGCATCCTCAAATACCCGCAAATCCAGCCCGGTGCTTTTCTGCAGCTTATCCAGGCGGTACACAAGCGTATTGCGGTGGATATAAAGCTGCCTGGACGTTTCTGACACATTCAGGCTGTTTTCGAAAAATTTGTTAATGGTAGTCAGTGTTTCTTCATCGAATTCATCCGGGGATTTCCCGTCAAAAATTTCCTTGATAAACATTTTGCACAGCGGAATCGGCAGCTGGTAAATCAGGCGTCCGATGCCCAGCTGTGAATATGCAATAATATACTTTTCTTCAAAAAAAATCTTGCCCACGTCAAGCGCCATGCGCGCTTCTTTATAAGAACGCGACACTTCCTTGATTTCGTTTACAATCGTTCCGTATGCAATATGCTCCTGCCCGTTAGAATCTGGCGTAAACACGCTGTAAATGACCTCTGCTGTCCTGGCAAGGTCGTCGTAGCCTTCATTTTCTGCAAGCTCCTTGACTACGATAATATTTTTTTCATCCACGGCTGTCACAAAATCCTTGGATTTGCCGCCAAACAGGCTGCGGACGCGTTCCAGCTCATTGCCGTCTTTTTCACGGTTTGTTTCAATAATATATACGGCCCTGCGTACATCTGCTTCAATATGAAGCTTCTTTGCGCGGTTATAAATATCTACGAGCAGCAGATTGTCTAACAGCAGGTTTTTGATAAAGTTATCCTTGTCAAACCGTTCCTTATAGGCAATCAGCAAATTCTGAATCTGAAAGCTGGCAATTTTGCCAATCATGTAAACATCGTCGCTTTCGCCGTTTGCAAGCAGCACATATTCCAGCTGATGCTCGTCAAATACCTTAAAAAACTGGCATCCCTGCATCACCTGGCTGTCTGCTGGCGATTCTACGAATAAAAGCGCAGATTCCTTATATTTTTCTCCGTCTGTAAATGTTGACGCCAAAACCTTGCCCTCGGTATCAATCACACACAAATCAGTCCGGGCTATCCCCTTTAACCCATCTATTGTATTCTGAAGTATTTGATTTGATATCATATTTTTCTCCTTCTTCTTCCTGCAACCTTCTGTTATGCTGTGGAGCTTCCATGCAGCAATGCCTGCAATCCGCCTGCCGCACTTCTGTACAACTTTCACAAAAAAGCCGTTCTCTTTTTGTATAAGAAATTATTTTTAACTATCATAATACAAAACGTAGAAAAAATAAAGTAGAAAGTCACATTTTTTTGTGCTAATATTCCAAAAAACCCTCCCCGAGCACTTCCCTGGCATCTGTTACTATCACAAACGCGCGTTTATCAATCATTCTTATATATTCCTTAAGCGTTACAACCTCCTTTTTCGATACGACGCAAAACAGCATATTGCGTTCTTCATTCTGGTACATTCCTACTGCCGGCAGCATTGTCGTGCCGCGGTTCATCTGGTTTAACACAGCATCTGCAATCTGCTTGTATTCATCCGAAATAATATAAACGGCTTTGGAAAACTTGCCGCCCTCTGTAATCAGGTCTGATACGCGCGATGTAATATAAACCGCAAGCACCGCATATAAAGAAGCCCGGATGCCGCATACATAAATCCCGGCCAGAATAATCGCGCCGTCAATGACCTGCATAATCTGTGCAATGGAGTAGGCCCGCAGCTTCATATGCAGCAGCGTTGCGATTAAATCCGTGCCGCCGGTTGCCACCTGGGCGCTCAGTACAAGCCCGATGCCTGTGCCCATCAGCACGCCGCCGTATACAGCCGCAAGCAGGAAATCCCCCCTGGCCAGGTCATACGCCGGTATCACGCCGAGCCAGAATGACAGAAACAGGGATGCCGCCACCGTGCGCCCGAGAAACCCGCCGCCCTTTAGCCGCAGTGCCAGCAGAAAAAGCGGGATATCCAGCGAAAGATTGGTTATCCAGACCGGAATCCCGCCTTCCACAAGGCCTGCCGTCAGCCGGCGCACCATAATGCCGATACCCGTAAAACCGCCTGTTACAAGCCCGATTGGGTCATAAATGCTTTTGATTGCGAGTCCCATAATGCCCGTGCCTGCCGCAATTAGCAGGTACGAGCGGATGATTCTTTTATTCCTCTCCATTGCTTTCCTCATAACGATGTATTTTGTTTTTAAAGCGTCCTTTATGAATCAGGTGCCTGAACCAGAGCGTAAAGGACATTTTCTGTTCTTTCCTGCGATAGCTGTTTCCGAGCGAATACCAGACGCGTGCGCGGATTTTATCCTTTGCCGCTTGCAAAAACAGGTCTTCCTGCGGGCAGTCCAGTACCGATATCAGAATATCCGCATCTGCCGCATTGATTTCATTGACCGCCATATCATAATCGCCGCCGCATTCCGCCAGTACATAGCTTCCCACAACTGCCATGTTTTCATACGAGGTTTTTATAAAATGCTGCAGCCTCTTTAAATCCCCGGCTTCCTGGGCCGCCAAAAAAACAGGATGCCCGCAGCGTTCCACGCGGCTTAAAAACTCCCTCATAAATTCATGCCCGCTGACTTCCTTTAACCGCTGGACGGAATATATGCCTGCTTCTGTCAGGATTTCCCTGTCGCCTGCAACCAGAAGGTCTGCCTGCTTCATGCCATCCCGGACAGCCTGGCTGTCTGCTGCCTCTGCCAGCATTTTCAGCGAAATGGTCCGTATAATATTCAGCTGCGGCCGGTTATAAAAATCTTCACTCTGCATGACTTCTTCACGCAGGGAAAAATTCTCAATCTCCATTCCGAGCATTCGGATTTTCTTTCCCATACAGCACCTCTCTTTACCGCCTGTGCGATAAATCGTAGTATAACAAATACTGCAGCTTTTGGCAAGCTTGCATTTGTTTTATCTTCTGGAACTTTTCTACAGTTTTGCGAAACGGACAGCCTGAAATTGTATAACAATTTCGACAACTTTCGACTTCTTTCCCTGCTTTTCCACGATTGCGAAGTCAATAGTTATTTCAGTTTTTTTGTCATTTTTTGTAAATTTATGAATGATATACAAAACAAACGTTTCGGATTTACAGAACTATCCACGGACTTGTCCACATGACAAATTGTGGATAATGTGTATAAGTCCGTGTATAACTTTATTTTTTCACACTTTTATCCGATTTCGATGTGGATAACTTTTAAAAAATGTTTATTTTGGGGTTAATTTTTCCACAGCCGGAAAAATATTTTTGGGCATTTTGTATAGATGTGGAAAAAAGCTGTGCAGCCGGAAAGCTGGCTTTTTGTTATTTCCAATCGGATTTATGCTCCCTGGCACCTGCTGCTTTCAAATCCGGCATCTTTTTGCAGTTTTCGCTGAAAACCGCTGCCAGTGGCCTGTTCAGGCCGTTTGACGTGATATTCCGGTATGGATTATTCGAACAGGGAGTATTCGGAACAGGAAGATTTTGCAGGAACGGCCGTTATTGTCTGACAATTTCATAGAAATAAGGGGGGGACAGGATATTCCTGTGCAGGGTCATATGGCTTTGGGCATGTTTGTTTAATCTTTCGTAAATTTTGGCTGTGTGCCTGAAAAGAGAGGGCGGACAGGGAATTGTTCTATATTATTTACTGGAAATGCAGATTTTCGTGGCACTTGTTACCCTGTATGAATAGCATGAGGGATTGATTTTTTGAGGAATTTGCGTGCACTGCATGGACGGATTCCATGGAATTTCATTGAGAAGCTGGGGTTTCAGTAAATGTACATACTATTGTAAACCGGCCATTTTTATAATTAAAGCGCATTATGAAATGCCCGCTTTCACTAATGATTACAAATTATAAAAACAAGATGATATGGTGCAGAATGACACAAAGCGGGAGCAGAAATATCTGAAAGAAATATCTGGTACAGAAAGAAACGGAGATTGCGGCAATCATGATAAGTTTTTTTGATAAAAAACAGATTATGAAATTATCTATCAAATGCGGACGGCATGACACAGCTGCAGATAAGGAAAAGGAACTGCCGCACAAAGCAAAACATCTGCAAGATATAGCATAAAAGAACCATTCGAACAGCTGTATCCTGTATTATTTTTCTTAATGCGGCAGCCCCTTTCTTATCCTGAATTCTGCTGTTTATCTGGAATCCTGTTTTTTACCGGTCTTAAAAAATCCTGCGCACTGCGACTACAGAACGGTAATTCGCCGGTGATGTGTATTTAATGCCTGTTGCAGGGTTGCTTGCATGAATAATTGTGTTGCCGCCTGCATATATTGCAACATGGCCATCGTAGCATACAATATCTCCCGGCTGCATGCTGCTGTAGCTTACGCCGTAGCCAGCGCTTCTGAGCGCGCTGGAAGAATGCGGAAGCGATACGCCAAAGTGTGCGTATACGCTCATTACAAAGCCGGAGCAGTCCGTACCGTTTGTCAGGCTGGAGCCGCCGTATACATATGGATTTCCAAGGAACTGGCTTGCATAATTAACAACAGCCTGTCCAGAAGCAGAAGCCGTGCTGGTAGACGGCGTATTGGAGCTTGTGCTGCTGCCCGTGCTGCTGGAGCCTGTGCTTGTGCTTGAGCTGCCAGAACCTGTGCTTGTGCTGTTAGAGCTGCTGCTATAGCTTGTCCCTGTAGAAGAGCTGTCTGTCCCTGTATTGGACGTGCCTGCATTTGCCGCTGCCTCTTCTGCCTCTCTTGCCCTGCGTGCTTCTTCTTCCTCTGCCTCAATCCTTGCCTGTTCAATTGCAAGTCTTGCTTCTTCTTCCTCTTTCGACTCTGCGTAGTTATATTCGCGTGTCAGTTCTATGTAATCCGACGAAACGTATCCCTTTCCGCCGTCAACAGCTACTTTTACCCAGCCGTCTTTAAACTCCTTCATGCTTGCAACCGTCAAAGCCTCGCCGCCCGGTACAAGCGTAAGTACTTCTGACTTTGTAGAAGCTTTGCTTCTTACCTTTAATGTCGTAGTGCTGACTGTTGCAATCTGTGTGCCTACGGATTTTACTAAGTCTTCGTCACCGACTACAATATAATCGCCCTTTACATAACCGGTAACAGAACCTGACTGAATTTTATACCAGCCGCCTTTTTTGCTGAGCACGGTTGCTACAGAGTTACTGTACAGCTTTCCTAACAGCTTTGCATCTTCGTTCGGTTTCTTACGGATATTCACATAGTCATTGACCTGTGCTACTGCCATAGAATCATATTTTGAGGACTTTTCCTCTTGATCAGCTTTTTTGCTGTTTTTTTCACTTTTTTTATCTGCTTTTTTATCTGAAACTGCTTCTTTTCCTTTCTGTCCGTCAGATTCCGTCTCGTCAAAATCATCCAGATCTACATTTGATTTTCTTGAAGCAGCGTCTTTTTCCAAATAAGATGAAATTGTCAATGATATCCCCGCAACTGGCGATGAAGTATTTAACTCACTATCCATTATAGCGCTTACCTGTCCCGAAATCCCTGCCGTTGGAGTACCGTATACAGCGTTTACCGGTACAGCAGTCAATAATGCGCCAGCAAGGCAGCAAGTCACTATTTTTAATGGTTTTTTCTTCATAATTCCTCCTAATCTTCTTCTCCCAAAATACCTCTCACTTTTATGTATGTTTCTTACATTCATCTATTTTATTTGTTACAATTTTATTACGGAACTTATTATAGCAAAGCATTTCCATTGTGTCAACTAATTGGACGAAGATAAATTAAGCATTTTTTGTCTTTTTTTATGCAAAATCACACAAAGCACAGCTCCCGGCGGTACATCTGACAACAAAAAATCGTAATATATGTGTTATTTATACAAAATGCAACAATAAAATCCCCTGCATATGATCAATTTTATCAACAGGCGCAGAAAATATTTTAAAGGGCTGTCGCACTAAGCAAAACATATACAAGATATAGAAGGATCATTTATACTAGTCATATCTTGTATCATTTTTCTTAATGCCACAGCCCCTTACATTATAATCCATGACTGATATCAAAAAACTGCGGTGTCTTTCTATTTTTGCCCTCACTGTCTTGCATACAGCAGCTTTAACAGGATCGGCGTCAGAATCGACGACACGATAATTAAAAGTATAACTGATGTAAAATACACAGGCGTCAGCAGCCCTGCAGAAAGTCCCTTCTGTGATACGATCAGCGCCACTTCGCCTCTGGTCATCATTCCTATGCCGATTTTCAAAGAATCCAGCTTGTCAAATCTGCACAGGCGCGCCATAAGCCCGCACCCGATGATCTTGGAAAGCAGGCCGACTGCCACAAATGCTGCCGAAAAAACCAGAATGCCCATGCTCACGCTGTCTACATTTGTCTTTAATCCGATACTGGCAAAAAAGACCGGCCCAAACAGCATATAGGAATTGGTATCCATTTTCTCGGCTATATATTCCGAATCCCGGATCGAGCAGAGAATAATTCCCGCCACATACGCACCGGTAATATCTGCGATCCCAAAATACTTTTCTGCAATATATGCCATGGCAAGGCAGAACGCCAGCCCTGCAATCGGAATACGCCTTGTATGCGGATATCTGGTATCCACAAGCTTGAAAATCTTGTAGCTGATAAATCCCACCACAATCGCGAACAGGAAAAACAAAACCGTATTCGAAAGTACAGTCAAGGGCTTTGAATCCGGACTTTTAAAACCGATCACAAACGTGAGCACAATAATGCCGATGACATCATCAATAATCGCCGCGCTTAAAATCGTAGTCCCGACTCTTCCTTTTAATTTCCCCATTTCTTTGAGCGATTCCACGGTAATGCTTACAGACGT